>Ga0214480_100893_pt1 | contig 14278 bp, 11 predicted proteins | sample M1_20Mar14CPVII9_3_FD_165042 | JGI IMG/M metagenome (GOLD analysis project Ga0214480, IMG submission 165042) | Marine eukaryotic communities from Monterey Bay, California, United States - M1_20Mar14CPVII9sort6BwellE17 | ecosystem: Environmental > Aquatic > Marine > Unclassified | place: USA... | reverse complement strand
CCACCAATCGGTTCGTCCTTTCGAACCAGGTCAATTTTGAACATCGAACTCCGACGGCCGAAGATACGATTAAGGTGGGAATGGTGGACACCCAAAACCAAGATCAATGGATTGAACTAGGCCAAAGCCAGGCCTGGGGTTGGCAACAAGGTTGTATGTTGCAATGGCTGCCAGGATCCAAACAGAAAGTCATTTTCAATGACCGTCAAAAAGGTAGATTCGTAAGTCATGTTGTCGACGTCAGGAGTCGTAATCAAAAAACACTGGAGAGTCCGGTTTATACGCTGGCTGCCAACGGAGCATTCGGATTGGCTGCAGATTTTGCAAGAATACAGATCATGAGGCCGGGCTATGGCTATGTGGGATTGGATGATGAAAACCACGAAAGCATGGCACCCAAGGACTCCGGTGTTTTTAAGGTGGACATGGTCTCCGGGAAATCACGATTAATTCTCTCGCTGGCGGATGTAGCCCGAATTCCGCACCACGGAAGTGTATTAACCGGGGTCAAACACTACTTCAACCATCTTTTGATTAGTCCCGACTCAAATCGTTTTATTGCCCTGCATCGTTGGCGAAAGCAGGATGATTCGAATCCTTCGAAAGCCGTTGGAGGATTTACCACCCGGATGATCACCGCCAATGTCGATGGATCGGATGTGTACGTCCTTGATCCGTCCGGATATACGTCGCACTTTATTTGGCGTGATCCAGAACATGTTTGTATGTGGACCCGTCCAGTTGGAAAAAAGGCTGGATTTTACCTGATGAAAGACAAAACGCCGACGATCGAACCGGTAGGTGCTGATGTCATGACGTTGAACGGGCACAACACCTATTTACCGATACCCAAGTCACCCTGGATCTTGAACGATACCTATCCCGACAAAAATCGAAATCAGAAACCCTACCTGTACCATGTTCCAACGAAAACCAGGGTCTGGCTGGGTGAGTTTCATTTGCCGGCGGACTACCGTGGTGAGTGGCGTTGTGATACTCATCCACGTTCCAGCCATGACGGGAGGATTGTCTGCATCGATTCTCCCCACACCGGTGCCGGACGCCAATTACATTTGATCGACGTCTCCGGAGTTATCGATTCGATTGGATCGAACCGGTAGCCGATCGTTTCTCTTTAGCATCTCTTGATACCATTGGTCTCTCACGCTGTTCAGGGAAATTGGATTATTGCCGAAGGCTGATGGGGCGTCGGTTGGACCGGCTCTCAAAGCCTTTTTTTTCTGAACGAGAAGACCTTTATTGCTGAGAAATACGGAACAGATGGGAATTGCTTCGGATATAAAGAGCTCCGTTGGAAATTGCCGGTGTTCCCAGAAAAGACTGATCTTGAAATTGATAGGTATGGACCGTTTTTCCCTTATCATTCAAGTTCAAAACTCTTGCTGACCCGCCCTGATCAAAGGCAAACATGAGGTTGCCGCTGGCGACCGGGGTCGCCCAATGCTTCGCCCTGCCGGTGCGGGCCTGCCATTTCTTGGCACCGGTTTGAACGTCGTTGCAAGAGACCACTCCGGAGGAGTTCATGATGTACAGATCCCCGTTATGGACCACGGGACTGGCGTTTCCTGACAACAATGATTTGTTGGACCAGAGTTGGGTTGGCACTTTGGAGTCGGCGGAAAATCGAAGAGCCGTTGTCCCGTCCATCGAGACCACTGCAATGTCGCCAAAGACGGTTGTCGATGGGACCGATGAAGCTCTGCCTTGAAACTTCCAAAGTTGCTCTCCGGTGCGAATGTTTACCCCTATCACGCTCGCCCGATCGGTCAGAATGACGGTTGCAGGACGAGAACCATCCGCTTTGACAACGGCCGGTGAAGCCCAATTGGAGTCCCGGGTACGATCGACCTTCCAAAGCGATTTGCCTGTTGCTGCTTCGATTCCAGCGACGAAGGAGTCGCCCTGATTTTCAACCTGGCAGATGATCACACCGTTGGAGACGATGGGTGATGATGACATCCCAACATCGTTGGCAGCCTTGGGGTAATCGAAGGTCAATCCACGGAACCACTGCAAGTTTCCGTCAAGGTCCAGGCAAACAAGATCATTGGATGAATAAAAAGCGTAGATAAACTCTCCATCGCTTGCCGGCGTCGGGGCGGCATTGGCGCTGGTGGGGTGACAATAACCGCGACCGGTTGCCCAATATTCCCGCTTCCAGAGCTGTTTTCCAGACGGTCCATCGAAACAGAGCACATAAATTCTGTCTTGAATCGCTCCACTGGAAGCGGTGACAAAAACCCGATCCTTCACCACGATGGGGCTCGATACGCCCTTGGCGGGCAGGTCCACCTTCCACGTGAGATTGGTCGTTTCGGTAAATGAGTTTGGCAGCAATGTTTTGGGACTCGAGTCCGATCCGGTACCGCTATTGCCACGGAATTGTCGCCAGTCGTCACCGATGATGCTCCCTGATGCCAGAAAGAGGAAACAAAGCGTGTGGCCTGTCAATGATCTGATACTCATAGTTTATCCTGTCTGCGGAATCGTTCCGTTTGGAGTTGAATCAGGGCTGGTGTTGGGTTTGGGGCTTTAGAAGAGGTTATTTTTGTTTTCCATCGCCTAATGCTTTTCCGGTATCGTCGGTCACGCGAATTTGAAACTGCCATCGCTGAGCCCAGGACTCAGTTTGTTCGTTTTGGCAGACCTTGATCAGGATCGTGTTGGCTCCCTTTTTAAGGGATGCTTTGGCGATGTACTGATCGAGATTCATACCCGCGTGATAGACATCATTGGAGATCACCAGTTTTCCATTGATCCACACTTTATTAGCATTGATGCATGCCAGACGCACGTCGATCTGCCTCGGGTGATCGCAGTAGAAATCACTGTAGGCGTACGCAATAGCGCCCTTGTGGTTGGCAAGAGCCTTGTTGAGGTCAACGATCCCCTCTTCGTCGGAGGATTGATACTGCTTCCATCCGAATTGGATACCATCCATTCCCGTAAACGTCTGTTTCAGATCTTGGTTTTCTTCTGGCGGATAGGCCTGATTGAATTTTGCTTGATTCTTGTTTTCAAATGGGCCTGCCACATGCCACTGCATGATCATGCCAAAGTGTTTGACCTGGTTGACTTTTTCACCCAACTCACTGAGTGCATCGGCGATCAACTTGATCTGGGCGATTTCTCTTGAGTGAGACAACGCTTTGCGGTAACCGGCAATTTTTTCGGATTGCTTTGTCAACGCCTTGATTTTGGATAGTTCCAATTCAACCGCATCCCTGCGTATCTCCAGGCTGGGATCATCCAGCATTTCAAGCAACATGGCTTTTTTCTGTTCGGGGCTTGCGGCAACAATCAGCTCGAATGCCAATCGTCTGGCGAATGGAGAATTGTCTTTCTTTTCAAGGAATGATTTGATCTCTGCTAATGGCAGGTTTCCCTTGTCGGCAGCGGATTCGACTGCGCTGCGAAGCCAGTTAACGGCCAATCGATTGGCCCCATTCATGCCTTCCAAAAGCTGGGGAATCGAATCCGCCGGTTGTTTCGAGAGCATTGACATTGCCTGTATGGCCGCTTCGTGTCCTTTTCCTTCGGGGCCGACCCGTTTGACAGTCTCGATCCAGGTTTTGAGATCAACTCCTTGAGTTTCTTTGGCACCGGTCAGGATCATGCACCCGATAACGCACATCAGCAGAAGCTGGGAACAGGAGGCAGTTTTTTTTTCTTTTCATTCGATTTCTCGGAAAACAATTCGTAAGGCCCAGGCAGCGTGGTTTGCATCGCTGCGTCACGATTCGACACGAGGGAGGCGTTGGCGGACTGCCCAGAGGATAGCCGTCTACGAATCTTTATCATATCCGAAAATGGATAAATTCGGAATCGACCCAGGCAACCGTAAAAGTAAACGCATTGGCTAACAGGAGTTGATAGATCCGGTTGTCGGTCTCAACGCAATGCGTTTGTTTGTCTGGGTTGGCTGTCATGCTGCCAACCCGGTCTGTCATGGCAGGAGATGACGCTGGTCGTTCATTAGAGCGGCAGCATTCATGTTTTCGGGATCGGTGGAATCCTCTAAGCTGCGTTTCGGTCTAGGGAGAGAGGGGCCGCATCATTAATGAAAAACCGGGGTGTCCGGTGGGATTCTGCAATCCAACAGGTAAGAAATAATGTTCATCGTGTCTTCTTGGTGCCGGGGCGCTTTTGGTTTTCATCACCCCGTTGGTCTGGTGGTGATGTGGGCGATGGTTGGAATGGTCGTTTGGATGCCCGGCTGTCAGTTGGTCGAACGAGACCGAGAAGCCTATTCCGAACAAAACAAAGCTGCCCAGTCCAGTGTCGACACCCCAGATGATGCCAAGGCGGAAGATGGAACCGGTTCCTCTTTTGCGACCGCTGCTACCTTTACCGATTCGGACCCAATCCAGTCCGAGCAGTCGGTTCTGGATCGTGCGAAAACGAGTCCCAAGGCAGGAGATGTCGATGGACAACTGAGCTCGTGGCAGTCCATCGACGAAATGATTCTCTTTCAGCCGGTCAAGTATCCGCGTGGTTTCAGAAGACTGCTGATCGAAGGCCAACGCGTTATTTTTCCAAGTCAGGATGGGACGCAGTTGGATGGCCGTTTTTTTCGTAGTGTAAAACCAAGGCAAGTCGTTTTGTTCTGTCATGGAAATGGTGGCAACCTGTCCCACAGAACCGCCCGGATGGACCGCCTGCAGGAAAAGCATCAAGTGGCAATCTTTTTGTTTGACTACCGAGGTTACGGGCGCAGTGCTGGCAAGCCGACGGTTGCAGCAGCGCTGGTCGACGGTCGAGCCGCGCTGTTAAAGGCGGCTGAAATCGGCAAAGTGGATCCTGCCGATATCATTGTCATGGGGCGGGCGATGGGTGGAGCAATCGCCGCGACGCTGGCTATTGAGTTTGAATGCAAGGGGTTGATACTGGAAAGTACGTTTACCTCTTTCCGGGACGTTGCCAAGCAGCGGACCGGCGGGATGGTGCATTGGGTGATTCCCGAGGATCGATTAAATACTCTCGCAAAGATTAAAGATTATGGTGGTCGTCTCTTGATTTCCCATGGAACAGCCGACCGGACAATACCCTATCAACAGGGCAGGGACTTGTTCGCTGCCGCCAATCAGCCAAAGAGGTTTTTTGAAATCACCGATGGCGGACATGGTGATCCAATGCCGGTGCAATACGACCAGGTTTTAGACGAATTTTTTGCTTGGGATTAATTCCCGTTAATCGCCAGCTTCCCGGACCGCCGGTGTATTGGATTCTAGTTGGGGGGCTTGGCCAGATGTTGGATTCGCTGGAGGCCAGTCTGGTGGTCCCAGGTCGTTCATCAGATTCTTTTGAGGGCCGAAGCCTTTACTTGCGAGGTTCGAAAACGCTGTCCCTGGATGGCATCTCCGCTACCTGTTCTGGTGGAAGACTCGATTGGGAGACCGGAAAAGATTCCATATAACGTTTTGAAACTGCCGAGGTAATGTCAAACTGGTTGGTGGCACAAAAGACATTCTCCTGACGTATGACAACGCTTAGCCCTTTTTTGCTGGCAACCTCTTTGGCAATCGGCTGAAGAACGGCGAGGAATTGCTCGTCGAGTTTTTGTTTGAGAGAGGTGAGCTGCAGCCTCGTTTCCTGCCATCGCCTGTTGTAGGTGCCAGCCTGTTGGCTCCTGAGATCCGCGATTGCTTTCTTGTCTTGTTCGGTTGCCACACTCTCGAAAGTTTCTTCCAGTTCTTTGAGTTCCTGAAGATGGATTTTTCGTAGTCCATCGAGGATGAGGTTAAATTCCTTTTCGCGTTGATCGAGCTGCACGTTGATCTCACGCAGCTTTCCCGAAACTCTGGCAATCTCTGTGACGTTGATCGTGGCGACGCCTGCGTTGGGATTGTTTGAATGGTTCGCAGGGAGTGGGGTTTCCGCCTCAGTTTTTGAGGATGCCTTATCTTTACGGCAGCCACAGGTAGCAAGTACCAAAACGATGATCAGACAAAGGCTTCGAAACGATTGCAAAGGCATGATTCCTCCATGAATCTATTGTTCAGGAACCAACTACGATGGGCCGGATATCGGGAGGGCTGTTTCACCAGCCTGCCGACATTGAACCGGTAGTTGTTTTCAAAAGGGGCACAAGCAAAACACTTCTGGAGGTGATTGCCGGCCATTTTTGAATTTCGGAGCGGGTGAATATTGATTCCCGCGAACTTCCTGTAACGAAATTACCACAGATGACCTTTTTTGCCCTACATTGATTTCCCGGATTTCTCTTTGGAAATGGGGGAAAGGGCGTTGGTGATTGATAGTGGTTGGGTCGCCTTGGATTTATTTTGCCAGCTAAAAGCTGGCGACCAGACGGTTCGGCAGTCGGTTTTTTACTGGCTGCTGCAACTACGGTTTAACTGTCTGCCAGCCTTTTGACTGAAACGGCGTCAATGGTGTGCCAGCGGATGGTCGGGCGGCGGATGGTCGGGCGGCGGATGGTCGGGCGGCGGTAGCTGAAACCACCTCGGACTGGTTTTCGATCCGAGCATGGTATGAGGCATGCCTGACCGGCGAATAGTCCCATTTTCCGCGAATCAACGAAGCGGTGTGATTCCTGTCGTGGACAACCGCCGGAGCCTTGTTGAAATTGTCATGGGTGCTTGGCGATTCGCTTGCCGGTAAGGTGTTGGCCGGTGGAATTAATCCTGATGGATTGTTGGAGGCCTCGTCGTTGGTTTCAATGGTCGGGTCAGGCATAGGGCTGGGGGTTTCGATCTCGGGACGCTGCATCGTTGTGTCTGGAGTGATTTCACCCGGATTCAGCATGGGCGTAGAATTTGCTGGCACTGGAAAGCCACCATTGGTATTTAATCCGTAACTGATGTTGCCGGGGACAGTGGTTCCATAGGGGGTTCCCATGCTGGGAGTGGCTGTTGGGTTCACTCCACAGGAATTACAACCTGCGGCTCCGGCTGTATTAAAGCTGGTGACATAAGTCGTGTAGGGGATCCTTTTTTGGACTGTTCGATAGACGGTCTGGTAGGTCGTGTAGGGGACTCGGCGAGCTTGCATCTGATAGGTCGTGCAAGGCTGCATGACTGTGGAAATACACCCAGTTTGAGGATTGCTGGCCGTGACAGGACGGTAGTAGGTGGTGGGAACTCGATACCATTCGGTTCGAAACGCCGTGTAGGGTACATAATTGGCGACGACTCGATTGACTGTTTGGTAAGCCACTTTGGGACACATGGTGGTTCCAGGGGCTGGAACGGTTGAAATGCCAGGTTTGGCTGAAAATTGCGTTTGGGCGTTTCCGCGAAACGCGTTGTTGTTGCCGCGAAACGTATTGTTGAATCGATACGCCGTTTTGGCCCGTAAGCCCCGCCACCAATCCAGCAAAGGCCCAGCTTGACAGGATTCGGTGAGAATTCCGCTGAACAGGATCGCAATTGTCAGGATAGAAATTCGATTTTTAATCATAACGAGTACCATTGGCGTAGACGGAGCATCATGAGCTTCACGCAGAAGATTAGGCTATGCGACTTGAACCGAAAAGTATTTTTTTTGAAAAAAACGGCCGTGCAGGCTTTTTGGTAACGATTATTACGACAGGAAAAACGTTTCTGGCTTGTAAACTGCTGGCATCGGACATTTCACTTGCCGGCAAAGGTGATTTTGGATCCTGATCCCCTCGATTCTCTCTCTTTTTCAATCTGATGTCGGCCTGAGCTTCCCTTGGGGAATCAACCGAAAAATCGACGTGGGCGAGGGAAAAGCGGCTGCCTAACTGCTTTTTGCCCGTTTCCGCGCTAAGCGGACGGGGGGGAATGGGATGGGTTCCCTTGCTGTTCGCTCCTGGTCGGAAAAAACTCGCATTGCTCAAAATGGAAATATGTTCCAAATTAAATCCTTGGGCGCAGAGCCGATGGGTGTCTAACCAGTCGGTTCATGCTGTGGCGGACGATACCGTGATGCTGTTTTCGACAGACTGTCATTCGAAAGGAAGCGAATGTTTAAAAGTGAAGCTGTTCTCAAGTTGCAAGAAGCAACCGTTGCGAGGTGGCATATTGAACCGGTTGATAATCTTTACGATGGCCTTCTTGGGATCGTTTGCAAGCAACATGCTTTTAACTACAACTTGTGGCATCAGGAAGATATTGCCCGGAGTCGCGATGTTACCGATTCAGAAATTGCCCAAGTAAAGCGGAATATCGATACCCTGAATCAGAATCGCAACGACTGGATCGAAAAAATCGATGACTGGATTTCAGAAACGCTGAGCCAGCAGGGTGAGCTGGAGAAGTGCACCGCCCCCATGAATACTGAAACGCCCGGAAGCGTCATCGATCGGCTTTCGATCATCGCATTACGAATCTATCATCTGCAGGAGCAGTTGGAGCGGAACGATGTCGGTCAGGAGCATTTGGACTCCGTGCAGCAAAAGATTGCCATCTGTCTGTTGCAACGGTCCGAATTAGCTCAATCATTGGATGAGTTGATTTGCGATCTGTTGGCGGGCAGGAAACGCCATAGGACCTATCGTCAATTCAAGATGTATAACGATCCAGCCCTGAACCCTTACCTTTACCAGCAAAAAACGGTGGCCTGATCAAAGCTGATCTCTTCAACGAGGCTTCGCTTTTGGGGCGGAAAATAACAGGGCGATAGTTCGATTGGGGGAATGTGGCCTCAACTGCCGATCCGGTTCTTGTGCAGGGATCGGATGGGAAATCAATCAGGTGAACCGACGGTGCAGGGCGAACCGGGGACGATCATCCTGACCGGCAGGAAATTCCCGGCTAGGATGGATGTTGTTGTTAACAAGATTGTTCTGTTGTTGTGCCCAGAGATGACTGCCGCGAGAATGAAAGAACACTTCGCCTGATTTTTTTGGTTTGTTTTTGATGAAATCGATTCGCGTTGGAAATGCAGCAGGATTCTGGGGTGATTCGCCCGCTGCTCCGAAAGACCTGGTGTCCTCCGGGAATCTTGATTACCTGACGCTGGAATACCTGGCGGAATTGACCCTCTCGATTCTGGCCCACCAAAAGAAGAAGGATCCATCCAAGGGGTATGTCACTGAAGTTCCATGCGTTGTTGAATCCATCCAGCAGGAGTTCAGGGAGAATGGTTCTCTTCGACTGGTGACCAATGGAGGTGGAATGAATCCAACCGCATGTGCCGAGCAGGTGGCTCGTGTGCTGGAGCATGCAAGTGATCCCGAGATGGCCGAACTGGGAATTGGGGTTGCCAGCGGGGATGATATTTTCCCCCGGTTGAACGAGTTAATTGATGCAGGGGAGACCTTGGCCAACATGGAAACCGGTGATGCGATTTCGACGATCAGAAATCGGATTGCCAGCGCCAACGTCTACCTCGGAGCGGCGGGAATCACCAATTGTCTGGAACAGGGAGCAAGGATTGTTCTTACAGGTCGAGTGGCCGACGCTTCGCTGGTTTTAGGGCCTGTTCAGTTTGAGCATGGCTGGAGTGACGACGATTTTGAAAAATTGGCCATGGCGACAGTGGCTGGTCATTTGATCGAGTGTGGTGCTCAGGTCACCGGCGGAATTTTTTCGAGGTGGACTCCTGACTTACAGTTGGGGGATGTGGGCTATCCTATTGCGGTGATTGATCCGTCCGGTCGGGGTAAAATTACCAAGGTTCCAGGAAGCGGTGGGGTGGTTTCCACACGGACATGTGCCGAGCAGTTAGTCTATGAAATCGGTGATCCTCAGAATTATATGACGCCAGATGTCATTGCCGACTTTAGTCAGGTGCGATTTTTTCAGGATGATCCCGACGTGGTGAGTTTCGAGGGTGGCACCGGACATCAACGTCCGGAAAAGCTCAAGGTGTCGATCGCCTACTACGACGGATTTTTTGCCAGTGGCATGATCGTTGTGGCGGGGCGTCGAGCGGTGGAAAAAGCGAGGTGTGCCGGTGAGATGATTCGGCAGAGATTGGCCAGAGATGGAATTGTTCTGGATCAATTTCACTATGAAGTCCTGGGCAGTGGGGATTCGGCAATGGGATGCCTACCTGTCCAGTTTGAAAATGTTGAGGCGGATCCGTGGGAGGTAGTGCTCAGGGTGTCGGGGAGATCGTCCCATCGCCATCATACCGATCGCATGTTGCGAGAATTGGCACCACTGGTAACCAGTGGTCCTCCCGGGGTCACCGGCTATACCGGAGCAAGGGGTCAATCGCGGCCTGTCCTTTCGTTTTGGCCCGCCTTGATTTCCCGGGAGCACTGTCAGATAAGTTCTCTGGTCAAGGCGGCAAAAGACTGGATCTAAGGTGAACGGCCGTCCTTTGCAACGGTTGTCAGAATCTCGTTCACCCAATCGACTTGGTAGAAGCGATCGTTTGAGGGGAAACTCGATTTTCATTGCGGATTAAGCAGGGTGCCCGCAGGAATGACCCATGAAATGAGCCTTTTTTTTTACCGAACGCTGGCAAAAGATTTTGAATATTGAAAAAATGACGTTGGAAACGTATGCGTACTGAGAACAGGAGACGTGGTGATGAAATCAATGTTGGTAGTGTTGTTGTCGTTTTGGACGATCGTTTCGACTGATGATGACGGTGTAAGAACTTGGACCGATAAGACGGGCAAGTTTTCAGTCAAAGCCAAGCTGGTCAGTAACAAGAATGGAAAGGTGGCTCTTGAAAAAGAGAATGGCAACCTTGTGGAAGTTCCCATTAATCAATTAAGCGATTTGGATCGCAGATTCCTCTCAGATCTTACCCGCCAGAAGTACACCACTAAACTTTCAGAAGGAGATTCCAAAGCTTCCGGCGGGCAACCGGCGACCCAGAGCAATGGCTGGGTATCCTGGCGGGGACCCGACCGCACTGGCGTGTCCTTGGAGAAGGGGCTTTTGAAATCCTGGCCCGAGAACGGGCCTGCCCAGCTCTGGAAAGCTTCCAACCTTGGAGCCGGGTATTCGAGCCTTGTCATCGCTGATGGCAGAATTTTTACCATGGGAAGATTGGAAGGCAGTCAGCAGATTATTTGCATTTCGACTGACGGAGAGGTTCTTTGGAACAGGCCGATATCGGGTCGGGGAGAACCGCATTGTACGCCTACCTATGACGACGGTCTGGTCTATGCTCTGGGGTTTCACGGAAAGTTGGCTTGCGTGAAGGCTGAGACTGGAGAAGAGGTCTGGTCAGTTGATTTTGCCAGCGAATTTGGTGGCAAAATGATGAGTCAGTGGGGGTTTTCTGAATCTCCACTAATTGATGGGGACCGATTGATTTGTACCCCCGGAGGACCAAACGCGATGATTGTCGCTCTCGACAAGAAGTCGGGTAAAGTGATTTGGAAAACACCGATGGCAAACGGAGGTTCTCGCGGTAAAGACGGAGCTGGCTATTCTTCGTTAGTGATCAGTCAGGGGGGAGGAACGCGGCAATATATCACGCTGGTAGGCCGTGGTCTGATTAGCGTAGAGGCCCAAACCGGGCGACCGCTTTGGCAGTATGAACGGATCGCCAATGGTACAGCGAATGTTCCGACGCCCATCGTGGACGGGGACTTTGTATTCTGCTCATCCGGTTACGGCGACGGAGGATCAGCGTTGCTCCAGCTGAGCAAGTCAGGCAGGGGTGTGGATTACAGAGAGGTGTACTATTACCCGGCCAACGAAGTCCAGAATCATCATGGTGGAATGGTCTTGATGAATGGGCACGTTTACATGGGACATGGTCACAACAAGGGTTTGCCGATGTGCCTGGAGTTGCGTTCTGGAAAAGTGAAATGGGGAGGACGAATACGTGGAGTCGGCGACGGATCGGCAGCGATTGTCGCGGCTGATGGTCATGTCTATTTTCGCTATGAAGATGGTAAGATGGCGTTGGTGGAAGCAAATCCCAATGAATACAAATTGAACGGTTCCTTCCGGTTGCCAGTCCGCAACGGTAAGAGTTGGCCACATCCGGTCGTATTCGACGGAAAGCTTTTTATCCGTGACCAACATGAATTGGTCTGTTTTGATATCAAACAGAATTAGCACCCAATAGATATGAATTCCAATCCGATCGGGCAGCTTCATGCTGCCTTTTTTGTTTTCAGTCCGACGCTCCAAATAAAGTGGATTCGGGCGGTTCGATTACTGATGGTCACCCATGCCGTTGCGTGCGGTGTTTTCGTGTGCGCTGTTTCGGAGTGCCGCGGCCAAGGAACCTCGAGCGATTATGCCCGCATGAATCGCCAGTCAATAGAGAATCGGGGCAAGGTCTTCCAACACCGCGTGGAACCTCATTGGATTCATCAGGAGTCCGCTCTGTGGTATCGGCTTGCTCTGGGAACTGACGAAAATGTGTTTGTTGTGGTCGATTTGGAAAAAGGAATTCGAAAACCAGCATTTGATCAACGGCGAGTGGCCGAGCAGTTGGCCGTGGTCTTGAAGAAGCCGGTTTCTGAATCCAACTTGCCATTTGATTCCATTGTTTTGGATAAAGATCTGAAATACGTTTTTTTTCAGAATGAGGGAAAAACATTTAAGGTCGACCGGACCAATTCCAAACTCATCGAAGTCCGTTCGTCGGATATTCCTGTCGAAAAGAAAACGGCTGATTTGGAAATCGGATTTTCTATGCCGAGTGAAAAACCGATTGAAATTAGCATCGAGAACAAAAGGGTTGCTGCGATTCGTTTGTTCTGGATCGATTCCCAGGGGAAACCGCAACCTGCCGGGAGGATTTCCGCCGGTCAATCGGCTACCAGGTCGGCGTATGAAGAGCAGGTCTGGGTGGCCGCTGATGGAGCAGGTTTACCCCTGGCTGTTTTTCGACCTGCCGACGGGCAGAACAAGTTTGCCGTGACCGCCCAGTCGAAGCTTAATCAGCGGATGCCTTTGAAGCGGGATTCTGCAGGACGGCGAAAGCGATTTTCCCGTAATTCCGTATCCTCACCGGACGGGAATTACTCGGTACAGATCAAGGATCACAATATCGTTCTGGTCCGAAAAAACGACAAGCAGTCAACGACGATTACAACCGATGGACACGATCAGGATTACTATACCGGCAGCTGTTTTTGGGCACCAGATTCCAAGAGGTTCATTGTCCTGCGGGAGCAGCCTGCCCAGAAACGGACTGTGTCGACTATCGAATCTTCACCCAAGGATCAACTACAGCCCAAATTGCATGCGATGAATTATCTCAAGCCTGGTGATCGGATTCGGGTTCGCAAGCCTGTGTTGGTGGACGTTGAAAAGCAGCAGGTGGTGCCGGTCAGTGACACGCTTTTTTCGAACGCCTTGGCGACTATCTGAATTGAGTTGGACCGATGATTCGGCTGAATTCAGATTCCGTTACAACCAACGAGGGCACCAGGTCATGCGTTTGGTTGGGATCAATTCTTTGACCGGAATAGTCCGATCAATCATTGATGAAACCGCAGAGACCTTTATTGACTATAACTACAAATTTAAAATCCATTATTTGCCCGAAACCGATGAAGTGATTTGGTCCAGCGAACGAGATGGCTGGAATCATCTTTACCTTTACGATGCAAAAACCGGAGAAATGAAAAATCGGATGACTTCCGGTAAATGGCTGATCCGAAAAATTGACAGGGTCGACGAAGATCTTCGCCAGATTTGGTTCCAAGCGGGTGGAATCATACCTAATCAGGATCCCTATTATCGACACCATTGTCGTGTGGACTTTTCTGGAGAAAACCTCGTGGTGATGACGCGGGGTGATGGTGATCATACGATCCGCTATTCACCCAGTCGCCGATACTTGCTTGATTCCTATTCCAGGGTCGATCTGCCTCCTGTTCAGGAAATTCGTCGAGTTGTAGATGGCGGGCTGGTCTGTAGCCTGGAATCAGGGGACGATTCAAAGTTGCTGGCAACGGGATGGCGGCGACCTCAAAGATTCATTGCTCCGGGACGGGATGGAGAGACCATGATTTTTGGCGTGGTTTACCTGCCCATTCATTATGATCCTCAGAAAAAATATCCGGTGATCGAATACATCTATGCTGGTCCCCACGGCTCTTTTGTTCCCAAAAGTTATGCCTCCTATCGCAGGACCCAAGCGTTGGCTGAACTGGGTTTTATTGTGGTTCAAATTGATGGCATGGGGACATCCAATCGGAGTAAAGCGTTTCATGATGTTTGTTGGAAAAACCTGGGTGATAGTGGTTTTCCCGATCGAATTCGGTGGCTCCAGGCTGCTGCCAGAAAGTATTCCGGCATGGATCTTGCCCGGGTTGGGATATTTGGGGGGTCAGCCATTTACCGGAAGTCATCCGATTTTTCATTTCTCCGGTTTTTGCATCGTAAAGGTAAAGATGATT
>Ga0214480_100892_pt1 | contig 14293 bp, 18 predicted proteins | sample M1_20Mar14CPVII9_3_FD_165042 | JGI IMG/M metagenome (GOLD analysis project Ga0214480, IMG submission 165042) | Marine eukaryotic communities from Monterey Bay, California, United States - M1_20Mar14CPVII9sort6BwellE17 | ecosystem: Environmental > Aquatic > Marine > Unclassified | place: USA... | reverse complement strand
ATATTCCCAGGTCGTTGTGGTGACACATCTCCTCATGCAGGCGTGCTCAATATTCCACTCGGGAAGCGTGTCACAGCATCAGCAATGGGAACAGCCCTTGTTAGCCAGGTCACACCAAAGGTTGAGTCGTTCTCCCCCGATCTCATCATACTATCAGCAGGATTCGATGCCCATATAAATGATCCACTTGGAATGGGTGGTCTCACGGCTGAAGACTTTCGGAGTGTAACAGAAGTAGCATGTCAAATGGCATACAAGACATGCAGTGGCAGAATATTGAGTCTTTTGGAAGGAGGGTATGGTGTGCCGTGTTGCCAACCAAGAGATGATCTCTTTCTTCCTAGCAATACTAATACTACCGAAGAGAGATATTTACATCTTGGTGCAGACGTTCTTCCTGCTGACATGAAGGACGAAGTACCCTTTACTCTGAGGCAAAAGTTAGATCGATGCCATGCAGAAGGCTTCATTGAATGTGTTAAGGAACATGTCAAGGGGTTTGTCAAGAGCAACAAGAGAAAATGAGGTGGTTGGGGAATGTTTCCTGTATGATAGTCGATGGTTTGTGTAGCTTTCGTCCTCATATATGTTATATGGTTCATTTTTCATTTAGATTCGTAGCAGTAATTTAAAAAAGGTAGAGATGTAAAGGAATTCTTACAAAATATTCTTCTAACATTACTCATTTATCTATAAACAACTACCCCAAGAACAGCTAATCTAATCAGCTGATTCTTGAACAACCCCCTCAACATATCAACTGCCAGCCACTCATTAACAGTAATCATCTTATGCATTTTCAGCTCCAATAAATACACGCTCGGGCTTGCCCTGAGCCGAGAGTGTACAGCCTACAAAGTCTGCAGATGGCTGAACCCCAGACTTAACACCACTGCTCTTGACAGTCCGGACCTTCTTCCTACTTGAAAAGGCAATAGCTCCCTTGAGAGCCGTCTCGTCTGAGTCTATGTCTATCTGACCATCACCCTTTAGGCACTTTTTGAGTGAGATTGTGCCGTCGGTGCACTCCTCCATGTTTGAGAGGAATTCTGTGCACATGCGCTTCCTTTTTCTCCATACCGAAGCCTTGCTCTCGATTTCCTTCTTGACCAACTTGACATGCTTTTCATTTCCGGCATGAGACTTCATCTCCGTAATGTTCTCGCCCATTTCAACCAACTTCTTCTCCATATTAGAAACCTCGACGATAAGTTCTTCATTCTTGGGCTCCGACTCTAACTGAGCAGCTTGAGTAGTAGTAGCCTTGAGCTGCTGGTTCAATTGATCAAACTCAGCCTTGGACTTTTGCAAGTGGCATACTAGCTCATTTCTCTTCTCGGGAACGAGACCATTACCTTCATTCGATTGCTTAGTATGATCAACATAGTAGAGGTTGTTGTTCACGTTACGCCCTTCCTTGAGACGTAGAGATCCAGCATACTCATCCGATGAACTGCCACTAGAGGAGGAAGCTTTCTTCTTTGAACTCTTCTTCTTCTTGGATGACTTGCCTTCATCATCGTCGTCATCATCGCTATCCTCAGCAAATGGGTTGCCATTGTTCTTATCAACCATATCGTCAAGACATGATTTAAGAACGACAGAAGGTACGACCGCCTTTAGCTTTGTGAATCTATAATGACGTGTGTAGAGACAATATGTATTAGAATGATGCATACGGTATGGCATAGAAGTACTCAAAGCATACAAATCACGAAACACAAGAACAAGAGACACTCACACTCCATTGATATTCATTGGCGTGAACTCATCATACAACTTCTCAAAGATGATCTTCTTGGCCTCAGGCTTGCTCACGACAATCTTGGCATTTGGACCACCCTGCTTCTCAGCCTCAGCTTGCCACTTGCGGTGAGATTCCATGGCACTCTTTGATAACTTGGCAGCTGGCTTGGCAGCTGGCTTCTTTCCTCCACCAGCAGCAGCTTTCTTCGAATTGCCCTTGGCAGCGGATGATTCACCCTTGGGAGGCACGGGAGTGACAGTGCCCTTCTTCTTCTTGCCACCCTTTCCTCCTCCACCTCCTCCGCTACCAGCCATGTTTACAACAACGCTGGACTGACCATTGGCTACGGCACGGCTATGTGCGGGTGGAGGGGTAATGGCAGAGATGTCACCTCCAGAAGTAGCAAGCAAACTGCCGCTACCTCCTGCGGGTTTACTTGTGGGAAGGTTTGGAAACTTCTTCTTCTTTTTGGGGTGGGAACACTTCTTGGCAATAACCTCACGATGTTCTTCCGTCATGTAGTCGATTGGTAACTCATGGCTTTCCTCTGGGAAGCCCGAGTAGTCACTGTGTGTAGGGTGATGGTTGAATGAGAGATGACATTGTGAGATGTGATGGTTGAATGAGAGATGAAATGAAATTAACGTAGCAAGTAAGATGTGATAAACGCACGCATCCAACACACAATAAAACACAACAACTCACTTCACTTGGCAATCAAGACATGAGTTCCAAGGTGCTTGACCCTTTGATTCCCATCTGCTACACGCAACAAGTCCACAATTCACGTCCCCATCGTTTGCACGATCACACATAATTGGCTTTTTCTTATTCAACTCCTTGATGGTGAATATCTTGGTCAAATCCCACTCCTCCTCAGCACCTGATGCTTCACTCTCTTCCTCTTCGGCAACAGATACGTCCTCCTCATCTTCTTCAGCATCCACGGCTGGAGCAGCAGCCTCCTCTTCCTCATTATCCTCTTCACCCGTTGGAAGATTAGGCATGTTGGGTGCTGGATATTTAGATGACTGTTTATTATTACATATTAACAAGATGTACAATGAATGAGATGCATAAGCAAACAATAGAGATGAAATACAATAAACAGACAGTTACACGAATACAAAATACAAACACAACACAACGTACCCTCTCAATCATGGCATTACGTAAGGCACGTGGCATAACCTTTAAAGGAATATCCTTATTCTCGGCAGGCCATCCCTCAAAGTCCTTCTCTTGACAATCCAAGCAACAATACCAAGGAGTAGTTGGATCTTTACTGCCCGACCAAATACAGCATGCTGCCAATTGACAACCGGTTGTTTCACATTGCTGTCCGAATGGATCGTTAATTTGTTCAATGGGGAGGACTACCTTTAAATCCCAAAGTTCCGCAGCACCATTATCCGCAGCTGGTGGTGCCTCTGCCTCTTCAGCATTTTCCTGTTATTTAATTTAATTAAAAGAGGATATATTATTATTGTGAGTTAATGAATGAATGAATGCTCGACTGAAAGTTGGGGCAATAATATATCAAGAATAATAAATATAATAGAACAAGATATATTATGCTTACCTCATCAACATCCATTGCCTCTTCCTCCTCTTCTTCGGCATCATCAGCTGCTAAATCTCCACCCTGAACAGCATCCACCAAAGGAGAGGGTGCTTCATTTTGTTCTTCATTCAATTGAGCATCCTCCTCTCCACCGTTGGTCTCTTGGACATCATCATCTTCGGCCGCGGCATCGTTGTTGTTGTTGTTGTTGTTAACAAGAGGTGCTGGTGATTCCTCTTTACAATTAATATTGATATTATCATTAGATTTAATAGAATAAATAACATTGAGTGATACATTGAGTAATAATTGCTCGACTTACCATTGTTGATAACCTCCTCGATATTCATATCGAATGAATCAAGATCGACGGCGGGGGAATTATTCTTGGTAGCAGTAGGCATGGTTGATAATTAATAGATTGAATTAATTAATGGTTGGTTAATTGGTTGATTGGTTGATTGGTTGTTGGAGTTCTATTGGGAGCAAATAGGAATTGTGTGCTTTGTAGTAGAGGTTATTAGTACTTTCACTCGCATAGGATTTTCAAGGATACCAATCGTTCAATCGCCAATACTTAAAAAGTTTGGATCTCACTGACGTTGTGCTGCAATAATGAGTGTGTAGTATTGCCGCTGACTTGCTATTTACGCTCCTATTATTGCATAATATATACCTATATCGAAAACAATAGTATAATGAAGACTCAAATCCTAATCGCTGCCGCTGTGGCCTCAACTGCCGGTGCTTTCTCTGTGTCGGTGAGTAAAAATTTGCATATGATATGTGAGAAGAGGAAGATGATATGATATGCATATTATATTATACGTATTGGAGTGTCAGTATACCTTCAAGGGTATCGTGTGGCCGTATACTAGGGATGGATATCTTTTTATTGCCAATTGTGATGCGTTCATGAGTTGTGGCTTTATAAAAAAATGAATGAGATACGAAACAATTTCAATTACTCTATCTTTAGCAACATTTTTCACATCTCATACAATCTAACTAACTTATCTTTTTTCAATATATGCAGAATGAACAATCATGTCGTCGTAACTTCTTGCAAACAGCAACAACAGCTGCTGTTGCATCCACAACTCTTCTCGTACCTACCATTGCCTCAGCTGAAGTTGTCGTACCTGAACAATCGAAAGAATATGAATTCCCTTCAGAGTGGGGATTAACATACAATTACGAAGCCGATGCAGCACGTGTACGTGGACATATGGTAACAGCTACCGGACTTGCCAAGGGATCTGATCGTATGGAAGATTTTGGTAAAAACTTAAAGAAGGAGATGATTGATTTCGTAAGTTATTACAGACGATTCCCACAGGTTGCCGGGAAGCCAAGTTTTTCAACATTATACACCTCTATTAATGTTTTGGCTGGTCATTATACTAGTTACGGATACAAGTACCCTCTACCAGAGAAGAGGAGAAAGAGATTGTATCAGGAGTATGCTGAGATCGAGAAGAGTTTAAAACGCAGTCGTTAGATCTCAGATTTGAGATTTTGTGAGGTCAAATCGGACAAGAGGAAGACATATGTCACTGCCGAATAATGCAGGGATATGAGAGGGGTGACTCAAAAATTATACTGGAATATATTGTGGGGGTTTCGTTTATAAACGATCGGTATCTGCACACAGAGGTCAATAAATAACAGTTAAAACTGATACTGGAATGCTAAACTTATGTGCTCAATTAATTTGCGTCTACTTAATTATGTATTACTCTAAAGAAACCCCTCTCTAGGTTGGCACCACATAATAGTAAGCAGGCAAATGATGGTAATGGTCTCGTTCCCGAGAAGAGGAATGAGCTCGTATGCCACTTACAAAAGTCCAAGGCTGAGTTTGATCAATTGAACCAGCAGCTCAAGGCTACTACTGCTCAGGCCGTTCAACTTGAGTCGGAGCCAAAGAATGTTTCTAATATGGAGAAGAAGTTGGTTGAAATGGGCGAGAACATCACAGAGATGAAGGTTGGTGAAGAAGGAAATAGAGTCGAAGGCTTCTGTCTGGCGTAAAAGAAAGCGCATGTGCACAGAGTTCCTTTCAAACATGGAGGAGTGCACTGACGGCACAATCAGTCTCAAAAAGTGCTTGAAAGGAGACGGTCAGATCGATATTGACTCAGACGAGACGGCTCTCAAGGGAGCTATTGCCTTTGCCAATCGAAAGAAGGTCAAGACTGTCAAGAGTGGTGGTGTTAAGTCTGGCATTCAACCATCTGCAGACTTTGTAGGTTGTACACTTTCAGCCAGTGGTAAGCCCGAGCGTGTATTTGTTGGAGCTGAAAATGCATAGATGATTAGTGGTTATTGTGGCTTCGCTTGCCATAGATGACAGTTGATATGTTGAGGGGGGTGTTCAAGAATCAGCTGATTAGATTAGCTGTTCTTGAGATAGTTGTTTTATAGAAGAATGAGTAATGGTAAATGAGTATTGTCTGAAGTACAAGTACAAATCATCTCTCTACCTAGGATTTCGTGACATTAATATTACACTATTGGTTCTACATATGATCTAGTAAACCTACGAGATCCTTGCATTGCACAGGGATCTCTTTCTCAGTCGTACAGGGACCTCTTTCTTGACTGGTCTCCCCTTATTGGCTGTTACGAAATCATAGGAGGCTCGTGCACATAACCATCTTCAGATACAGTGATAAACACTCTATCACTTCTTCTTGGGTTACCCATGCCTCCATATGGTACGAAGATGTGGCACTCGATGTAATTCCCCTTCTTGTCAGGATTAGGAACACTGCTTTTGATCTGCTCACAGCATGCCTCGGCAGACATAAACTGACAATTCCACTGACCATCAACACCAAGAGTACGTTTACCCAAGAACTTATCATCCCATTGGAATGGATATGTAACGATACCATCTGATGTTATTAGCAAAGATAAGTTGAAGATGTTGTTGAGCCATTTCAATTCCAAAGTAAAGTAAGACGGATATAAACACAACTCAAAGTATCTACATACCGTCTGCTTGGCCTAGAACCCTGTCGGCAAGTTCATTCATTATAAGTACTACCTTGTTGTAACCCTCTTGGTCGGCATTTCTCTTTTCATGGACTACAACTTCTATAGTTGAGAGACCAAGGTCTGAAATTTGTGAATTGATAATGGCAAGGCAGTCGTCAAATGTAGTATGCTCACACTCGGGAAAAGTTACCATCTTCAGTAAGGGAGGTAGAAAACATAATAGATGATGAGAAATGTATGTAAAAGATATAATGTTCAGCGCAGGATAAAAAAACTCACCGCTGCATATATATTTCGGGCAGTATGGATACTCCTCAAGTTGTCTTCTTGTACCTTTGTGAGGTCATGATCTTGATACTTCTTCCTTAACAAATCTCTACCATGTAGTCCTACCCCACCGTTTTCTTCTCCAACTCCATTTGAGATTGAACTTCCATGCTGTTGCTTTATAATGTCCTTAACTTGGCCAAATAAGGTACTTGCTTGTTTTAACATATCTTGTCCTTGTTTCAATGTACTCTGATCCTTAACTAGTTCTCTCGATCGGTTTGTTAACTCCTTTGTTCTCTCAAGTATGGATGTAATCCGAGCGTGCTCTTGCTCACCAATCCCAACTATTGGTGACGATTTGGGAGTTTGGACTGATACTACCGATTGTGCATAGTTATCTGAGTTTAATATCTCAATATCTAAACGACGTGACTGTGGCTGAGGAGGTGCATATTGTTGTGATGAGACAACTACTCCCATAGTTGCAATGATTGTTGTTGCTATTTGACTGCGGCGGATACGAAACATGGTATGAAATAACTCCGAGATGATTGACTTTGATACTGTTTGTTGATACTACTGAGTGGGGCGGATAAGAACTGGTAATATTGATGTTATATAATATATAGTATACTGTGGTACCATATAATTCGGAGAAACTTTTTTGATACTTTTGTGTTGATGTAATGAGTTGCAACTATTCAGCGGCGGCGGATGAGGACTGACTTAATATTGGAATATAGAGTTATGAGCTATCTTTGAACACTATTTAAACACTGCATATGATGTTTGTAGATGGCATAGGGAGGGATTGAGTTAATCGTTAGGAGGTCGTACCACATAGGCCTCATTAGGCTAAGTTAGTAATTTGTCTATCTCTAGTGGAAGAACTAGGATACCACAGACAAAAACTAAGACAATAGTCCCTAATACAATTACAACCCCCACACTACTTCCTTTGCTTTGGGGAGCAGAATATAAGCAAAGTAATTAAGAGGATAGATAACCGCTGTAGAGTGATCTATGTGTAGGCTTGTGCGCTCATACCTTAGTAGTGAAAGGATACCACAGGGACGATGAAAGGTTATTGAAGCTTTTTGACTTTGTCTATAGGACTTGGCTGCAGACAGATCGCACACTCCTACACGACACGAGCTACACATTATCTAATAGGGTCAGTCCCGAGATGCATAAACCCGAAGATAGTTAGTGGTTGAGGGTACCCTTTGAGCTGAAGATAACTCTATTTTTATTTGGCATGTGATCGAGGTTTCACTCGATGGAGTGTCTTCGACTTGAAAACTCTTCTCAACATAATGACTTTTACTTATTGATGTAGCTCTATTTATTATCTATACAACTTCTGGTGGCGGTACGACGAAGGTTGAATGCTTTGCTGATGCACTCGTACCATCATACGACCAAGAAGTGCCTTCCTAAAACACAAATCTTCTATCTTCAATGTACTTATTCACCGAACCTCTTATTGAATAATGGGAGGTTCATGGACTCGCCCGTCTGGCGAGAGATTGATGAAGACTCTATCAGATCTACGTGGCTTGCCAATGCCACCGTATGGTATGAACATATGACACTCCACATAGTTTCCCTTTTCATCAGGATCGGGAGCACTCTGCTTGATCTTTTCACAACAATCTTCAGGCGAATCACCAACACAGTTCCATGTTCCTGCATCGCCTAGCACTCTTTGGCCGCTTACTGAATCGTTCCAAAGGTATGGGTATTTTACAATTCCATCTGATGTTGAAAGCAAAGATAAGATGAAGTATGAGCCATTTCAATTCCAAAGTAAAGTAAAGACAGATACAAACACAACTCAAAATATCTACATACCGCCTGTTCGGCCTACAACTCGATCGGCAAGCTCATTAGTAACGACGACAACCTTGTTATAACCCTCTTGGTCGGCATTCCTCTTTTCATGCACTACAACTTCAATAGTTGATAGGCCAATATCTGCAATTTGAGTATTGATTGTATCCAAACATTCTTGAAATATAAGACCTAGACATTCTGGGAATGTAATCATAGTCTCATAGATCTTGCGCTCAAGATCTAATGCACGTTGATCATTCAAGTAAGCCCTATCTAAATCATGATCCGAATATTTCTTCCTGAGCATATCAGTTTCCTCGAAGAGAACACGCTCGTCTTGTATATAATTCGTAACCTCTAAAAACTTTGCCTTTGCCTCTTCCATCAAATACTTTCCTTCTGTGAATGTACGTTCATCTTGGATAAGCTCATCAGCTTTATCGATCATCTGCATGACTGTCGATAGGTATCGTGAACAATTATCATGTGCTTCTGCACTAATACCATATTTGGGTGACTGTATAGCTAGAATTGCTTCCACCAGATCGTCCGAGTTTGCTGTTGCAATCTCCCCCATCCGGAGTGACGGCTCGGTGGCTACTCGATCATTATAATATTCTTGTGATGATGCTTGAATTGCACATATTGCAATTATTGCGCTGAAGCAACGCACCATATTGCGATGCTATATGAGTCTATCTACTATAATTGAGGGTATGATATATGAGTCTACTATTCTTTATAAGAGTTAGGTTGACGATTAGCAGTCACCCCAACGAAGAGGGGGCTATTGCCTTCGGTAGTAGTAGGGGGGGTTGTTTGCCATCTAATGTGACATAGTCATCAAAAAAGTCATCGTGACATATAAATTTGGAGAAGAAACCATCTCTTTTATATTAGTAAAATAAACCTGAATAAACCGATGATAAGTTGGCTTTAGTTTAGAAGAATGAAGTCCAACACAGTAGGTTGCTTATTAACCAAGCCGGGCAGAAGTTGTTAGACAAGCTTTGCTTAGTGCTCTTTATATTCTGCACTCTATTTACAATCTACATCTATCTTGTGATTGACTCCTCCTATTGAATGATAGGTGGTTCATGAACCCTTCCATCTGGTGAGAGAGTTATGAATACTCTATCGTTTCTTCGGGGCTTGCCAATTCCTCCATATGGAACAAACATGTGACATTCTATGTAATTGCCGTTCTTATCTGGATTGGGAGCGCCTGTATTATTGTGTATTAAGAGTAGCATATACATGAGATACATAAACATGATATGAGCACATGATATGAGCATATTCATTAGATCCTTACCTTCTTTGATTTCATCACAGCAATGTTCTGGACTTTTATCATGACAATTCCATTTACCATCTACGCCTAGCGCCCTTGGACCCGTTTGCGCATCATTCCAGAGAAAAGGGTATGTAACTATTCCATCGCCATTACGACCAACCACCCGGTCGGCAAGCTCATTGGTAACGATGACAATCTTGTTATAACCTTCTTGGTCGGCATTCCTCTTTTCATGGACTACAACTTCAATAGTACCTAAGCCAATGTTGGCAATATCATCATTGATTAGTTCTAGACAATCTTGGAATAACATCTGTAGACATTCAGGGAATGTAATAAGCTATATGAAAGAGAAGAGATACATGTGTAAGCGAGAAGCATATCATATAGAAAAGAGTTTGTCTCATATATACGTATCATACTTACAGTCTGATAGAGCCGACGAGTGAGAAGAGCAGCCTTCTCGTCATCATCAAGCGTACTTTCTCCATTATCTACATTATCTTGTCCCCATTGTTCTCTATCATTTTGTATCTTACTCATAGCACTCCGATAGAATGCATTTGCCTTCTCCATTAATGTTCTACCCTCAGCCAATGTGTTTTGATTCTTAAGTAGTATCTTGGCGGTGTCTATCATTTCTATTGTTGTTGCTAATAGCTTGGAGACACTTGCCTCGATATAAGGTGCTATCTTCTTCGTAGGAGATTGAACAGTGAGAACAGCTTCTGAATACTCATCTGAGTTACCTTTAGCAATCTCTAGACTTTCTAGTCGCCTTGGCCGGTCATATCGGCCATACTGCTTAGATTTGACATCTTGAGATTCTATATTATTATTTGGATTGGCTTTCAGCTTTCTTATTCTATTCGAGAGGAGTAGAGGCTCCTCCTCTTCGACGACAAGTAGGGATCGTCGGGCATGTCGCTGTTGCTGTTGTTGGGTAGTAGTAGTTAAACCAAAAAAGCACAACGACAGAGCGAGAGCTCCTACAAGTGCTGTAAGGCGCGATACTGATAGCTGCCCAATCATCTTATCTCCTTATATAATATAATCCTCTACTCTTAAGCCGAATGATTGGGGATGGATACAATTTTGAGTTGATAGTGGTTGGTTAACAGCCCAACCTAATAAGATCATACACCAGCAATTGTCAGAAGTAGATATAGCCTGAACTAAGGGGCATGTTCATATTAAATGTTATCGTGAAAAGAGGAGGTGAAAATAAAAAAAAGTCACAATGACTGTACGACATACTCATGTCACAGTCAATGGACAACACTAATTGAAGGTTTGGATGCACGTGATAGACTAAGATAGACTACATGCGCTATCTCTACAGATACTGTACAGTATGAATTGTTGCACGAGATAGTTTAAGATGCTATAGAGAATAAGAGGACTAAAACGAGAAGAAAAGGTATCCTCTTTGTTCACGCACAGTACAGATGTGATTCTCTTGACAATATACTACACATTTGAACTATTTAAACACTCTGCTTGATCAGTCATACTTGTATCAAGCTGTGCACAACTAGTAAGTGTAAATACACAAGGATACCATATGATATACCCCCCTATTTACAATATTCTTAAGTTTATACATTAGTATGTGCAGTGTGTTGCATTCTAATCATCCACGCTTTTCCCTTCTACGGCCTTTTCTCTTTGGTATTTGTACCAGACTGGCAAGACCATTAGTTTGTTTGTTGGCTGTTATTGGGGAGCTAGCCGTGTTTCTGTGGAGGGCAGCCTCTGTCTTTCTACTTTCTTCTTTATTAGATTGAGAAGCTATGATAGTATTCTTATTCTTTTCTGCAAACAAGCCTTCATTTAACACTTGACTTTTGGCTCTACCTGATGATACTGATGAAGATGAAGTTGATGATGCCCATGTAGGCAGGATCACTCTACCTTGCAAATGTTCAGTAACAAAATCATATAATGAGTGCATAGCAGAGAGACTCCCTTGAAACTGATTCGTTCTTGACTCAATGTCAAAACTATCGAAATTCTCATTAAGTGATTGTTGACTCTTCGAAATTTCATTCTTTGCTACTGATCCAAACTGTGCGCTAACACGATATCCAGAGTACTGCTGTTTTGACGAAAAGCGGTGCTTGCCTTGCTGTGGATCTGGGGGTTGATTTCCAAAGATTGCAGCTCGTCCAAATAGATCCATTTCACTTAATGAGTTGCCATATTTATCCTGTCTCTTTGGTATTCTAGGATGTGCATTCTTTGGCTTAGAGTGATTGTTCTCCTGTTCATATGAAATCCAGTTTTGTTCGGATATCGATGTATCCCAGAGAGCAAATGGTCTATTCCCTTCAACAAGGAGTGGTTCTAATGACGATGGGTTGTTTGTCTTTGCATGACCATGACTTGAACAGCATTTATCCAACACATATAAGATTCTCCCTCGCATATACCCCATCGATCCGTCAGCCAACTTCTTTGTATTGCAAGCTATATTGTTTTCTTGTATGTTTGGTAATAACAGATCACCTTCTTCTACCTGACTTGTTTGTTCATTTTCTTTTGTTTCGCCACCACTCACTGTACTTGCCAAATCACCTGGCCATCGGACTAAGATTCCGCGGACTTGTCTATCAATTGCAAGTTGTGCAAGTTGATCAGCTATCTCCAAAGTGCGTTCCACTCTGTCTAAATCTCGTACATTGTTTAAGCTTTCTTGACGATGATGATGTAGATATGCATATGATGGATGATACGGATCACTGGATAAGTATGGAATTGGAGGTAGAGCTACTATTGATGTTGTGCTGATGTTATCATCTGTATTATTTTCACTCTCAGCTATTTGCCGAGAAGATACTTCTCTATTTGGTATATCATGCTGTCGGTGATACGCTAGTGCTATCCCGATACAGTTATTCGTTATATCAATTGCCATTGCAGCACTATGCATTAACTATCAGTTAGTATATGACGATTTGAAGCAATGTAACATTATAATGCAAACGGCAAACACATGCATACCTTGGCTTTCCTATCTTTGCATTCCACTCCATACGTCGTGCTAGATTGATTGGATTGAGCATACACTTTGTCAACATGTTTATAAATCTCTGTCTTCTTTTATTCAATATGTCAAACCAGCTCTCTGTTCATATATTGCATACATATGTCAAAATATGTGTCAGTGTATGTATGTCGTGTTTGCACTAATGTGCACAATTTGTGTCAATATATAATGAGTTGCTGAAACACGTACATTGCAGTAAACAGAATATTTCGATCTAGGCGAATTCATACCTTTGTATCATATTGGTGTTTGCCCTAACTGATCAGTAACATACAATCGATATATTTTTTCTTCGGCATCTATCAACGACTTATGGAGTTGCAGAAGTCACTATTTTTTCAATTTTGAGATCAAACTTAGATATATTATTTCGACCGCCACCAATCACAACATATAAATGTCTTCTATATGAGGATAAAAGCAGCCCCCATATGCAATCCTACTACGTATATATATCATGCCGGCCTATTTGTTCGGCCTGACAAGTACAATTCTTTGCATTAAGGTCGGTGGTTCCTCTACATTTATGCAGGTTTACGTATCGACCTCAGGGGGGGAGAAGAAGATAGGAATCTGTTTTTTTGGGCTCGCGAGCCTATCAGGCTCGGTATCTTTTTCATTCCACATGTAGGTCGTGGCGGCTCAATCTCATGTTGTGCAATATCACTGTACAATAGTATTGGAGGTACTAACAACTGTTATAGCAACAAAGAAGAGAGGTATACCCTTGACATAACTCTCATCGAAGATAGTGTATTCCGTATTATTACCCGTCTCCGTGCTATGTATCACGTATCACATTCTTTAAATACATATATAAAAACTTTAAATATTTAAGGTGCACCTTCAACAACTTCACCGCCTCCTCTACCACCTACCTCTCAGTACAAACTACTAGCTGTCCTATCGCTATAATAATCATAGTATCACCGCGATGGATTTAAATGTAGGATCAGATGTTAGCAATGCTGACGAAGGCAATTTGATTAGTACTATACAACAACAACTCGACGATGATAAACCTAAGTCTCATTTACCATCACACTTTAGTGTAATGCAAGAAGGTAGTATATATGATGAGGGAGAAGAGTCATTTATGGGTACTATTGCCGGTTTAATCCAACCTTACGGTATACATCGATTAATTAGTAAAAATAGTCATAAAAATCAAGACGACGTTGACGAGAGGATATTATCAATGTACCCCCGTAAAAGGTTCACTTTAGTATGCGGCAGCTGTAAAGTTAACGACAGGGAGGATGATAATTGTTGTGGATTTAAAATGAGGATGTTATTCAATAATCCTTCCGACGGACTACCTCATTATGAAGTAAAAGAATTCTGCTTACCCGCAACATCAAAACACCTATCAGACGTATATATTAAGTCAGTAGCCTAATAAGCCCTCGTTGTCGCCGCCGCCCTCCGCTGCACACGACGATGGCCTTCGACGTTAACATTGCTCCAGCACCCCGCATAACCCCTCCGAGATGGTTGCGGGGCGGTCCCTCGCCTCGAAGAGCGGAT
>Ga0214480_100891_pt1 | contig 14293 bp, 8 predicted proteins | sample M1_20Mar14CPVII9_3_FD_165042 | JGI IMG/M metagenome (GOLD analysis project Ga0214480, IMG submission 165042) | Marine eukaryotic communities from Monterey Bay, California, United States - M1_20Mar14CPVII9sort6BwellE17 | ecosystem: Environmental > Aquatic > Marine > Unclassified | place: USA... | reverse complement strand
GTTGTTTTCATTATCATTAACAGTATCGTGTTCATCAACAATATCAGATGTACTAGCGGTATTATTATCGTTATCGATATTGAATGAATTTTCAGTACTATCATTATTATTGGTATCATTTGACTCTGCATTATTGACTTCAGCCTCTCGTTCCTTACGACGACGATCCACTTCCTTATCAAAATCATCAAGAGTCATATTTTGTAATGCAGTAGCATACTCATCATCATCAGAAGTGTTGTGTGAACCGAAAGTATTATCATCATCACTGGATATCGTGTCATCACTATCTGTTGTGCTGTTGATTTCGGACTGATCATCTTCAACCGGCGTATCGGCGAATTCATCGGCTTCCGATGAAGAGGGGATCAGCCACTCCGATGTAATTGTAACCCTTGAAGAGGGGCGCAGTGGCTTTTGAATCCTCTCGATTTCATTTGTTAGTTCTTTTACTCTAGTTTTGATAGCAACTTTTAATTTCGTAGGAGGTACATTGTGTTGTGTGCTGTTGATATTAGACTGCTCATCGGCCACAATTTTCTGCTCGGCTTCCTCCTTAGCCACAGCGTTATCCACTTTTTCAACTTCTTTTTCAATATTACGAACTGATGACGACTTCTTCCTGGAATAACCAAGAACTAGATGAGGACGAATCCGAACAAGTGGAGAGCCAAAAGGAAGGCGTTTGGTATATCCGCCGCTATTGATTGACGTTAATGGCGGTTTTCTCCACCAGTTGGTACCTAATGTCAACGAAGATGGGTTACGTTCATTTTGCTAAAAATTATTTGCCCATAATTTAGGTCCCAAAATATGATCATAATTTATGCAAATTATGACCATATTTTACACTTTTGTTCATCATAATTTGGGCTCCCCCACTTTTTCACTATTTTTCATTTCTCTTTTTCATCATATTTTACCCTAAATTATGATCAGAATTTAGCTATTTCTGACAATAACCCTAAGTTATGATCAGAATTTGGCTATTTCTGACCATAATTTTTAGTTGTATTCCTTACCTAAGACATGCATACTTCCAATATATGTTTTCATTTATTACTTATACACTTTACATTACATCAAGCAAAAACTAATGTTCACTAAGTATTACATGTTACATTCTCCCTCTTTTCTTCTTCGACTGTTTCTTCTTCTCATGAAATGACACAACCTCACAACCAACTTCAATGTTACCAGCCTTTTTAAATATGATATATATTGTGTCTCCTTCAGATGGCAATTGTTCTTGCGCCCTCTTGTTACCCTTATTGATCTTCATTCTTCTCCATTTCACATCTTCATTTCCTAAGTCCACCATACTCTCTCCATATTGATGTCTGATTGTAACTATTTCGGGGTAGCACCGGTCTGTCCTTCCTAATTTCTCTTTTGCATCTATATCCCAATCATAAATGTCAATCACACCTGTGTCGGCGATGTTGCTCTGTGGTTCATGAGTGGTACTTCCATCCGGCGCCCATTGTACTACATAGTCACAATCATCTTCAAAACTTGGTGACAGAATTCTTTGAGGTCTATATCGACGCTCCGATCCTTTCAATGCATTCCTACCTTTCTGCTGTTCTGTTCTGCTTCCAAGCACATACTTGTCATACATGCCATCAATCAAAGTATCAAAATCTTTCGGCAACATGCACCTTCTCTGCCCTCTTACCCATTCATAATAATCTTTCTGTGACAGGTTTGAACCATCCATTTTAGTTGAAGCATATTCCAACACCCTATACATTGATGCAGCATTATTCCCATCGAAAATATATCTACTGGCATCTTCCGATGTACGCTCTTGGTGCATTGCTTCAGTTAGGACAGTCACCATCTTCTTCAAACGGTCTTTAAGAGGGCCAACAGTTGCTCTTGAATCTCTTTGCCACCCTGGCTCTTCATCTTCTTCTCTTATTGATCGCAATGACCTTGCTGCCGCTCTATCTTCTCTTCTTTGTCTCTTCACATGATGAACTTTGATTTGATTACTCACTAATGCCGCCGTTTCTATGCTGTCTTCCCATCTTCCCATCATGAATGATGGTACACTACCAATACTTGCCTTATGTCTACTATTATTGTGGACCATGTCTTTGAGATATGCCTCAAGAGACATGTTGCTATCAAACAAGTCTCTATCCCATGCTGCCCCTGCAACCGGGCTTATTGCTGCACTGTTGAGCCCAGCTCTATTCATCTCCTTTCTCCAATAATTTGCTAGTTCTGATGAATATAATGGATTCTTGATGGATCCCTTACGATATGGTAGTGATACTACTGTCTCAAAACGCCCTAGCAGTTTTGGCATAACCTCTATATCCCATTCTCCATTCATAGCAAAGTCATATGGAGAGTACATAATCAGTGTTCTGATTACTGCTTCTTTCTTCTCCTTGTCAACCTTCACCGGGTACGTCAGAGAAAAACTTAATCTTTCAATAATCATTTGCAATATATCTCCTGCAATAACTGTACTGCCCCTGAATCTCTGTTGATTTGGACATCCAATTTGCCTCAGCTCGTCTGCAATTAATTCATCGGACTTTTCATTTATATGTTGGTGCAGTGAAGATATAGCTTCGTTCACAAGAGCATGCATTTTGTTGGCCATCTCTGTTGCATCACTCTTATTGTGTCCTTTCCATTAAAAACACCCATTTGCCTTGACACCAATGTTTCTCCTTGTGGCAGTAATGTTTCTCTATCTATTGTTGGGATCAAAACTCTGTGCAATTGTTCAAATGATACAAAGCGCGATGATAGAAAATCATAATGATCACCATTAACGAAGACAACACACTGCCAAGACTTGTCACCTAACTTGGGACAACGATATTCTCCGGAATAAGTATATACAACCGTCTTCCCCTGAGGGACACCATGTGCTTGAGGTCCGATGGTTGGATCAAAGTGGTGGATTCGGGTTTCACGTGGCTGAAGAGGATGAGTGTTCTCCTCGGTGTACACTACAAATGTCATCTGGTATCGATGAGAAGCAATTGACCAGAAGTGTTCCTGCATCCACGTGGGATAGGTAAGATTGTCATTATTGTTGTAGTTGACTCCACGCCTGAAAATTGGATCACGAATGTCCCTCATGCATCTCTGATATCGACCTTTGAACTGACTAAGTGGCTGTCCATCAGGAGTGCTGCAAATATCACCCAACTTGAATCGCATCCAGTACTTCTCGTAATGAGACGCAACTTGTTGCCGAAGAACATTCATATTCCCTGCTCGTGGTCGAGCAGGCGGAACAAAGAACAGGACAGGACGTGGTTGTTGTTCACGAGAAACAAACGAACGTACATGATTCATCTCATCAACACTGAGCATACCAGACCTAGGACGAGGACCCTCAAAATCAATCAATGTTAGATCATTACTTGAAACACACATTCCCATAGTCTCCCATCCACAACCACCCCGCGGAACAGTTAAGTGACGGTCGAAGTGTGAAGGACCCAAGTGATCAATCGGAATCAGTTCATTACTTGATGCAAATTCACGGTGTCTTTGCTGGTTCAACACTGCGGACCTTGTCACACGGCGAACGATTTCGATGTCACTGTCACTCATATTATGTTAAATGTCACTGCAGTATTATGTAAAGAGTAGGGTGATAATAAAGAGATGGGTTAGTCTTAATCAGGAGTAGTATCAAGTCAAGTAAAAACATCAAATCATCAGGTGCCTCCATCAGTCAAAGTTAGTGTCTAAGTTGTCTATTATTGCGTTGTGCCATGTAACGCTCAACATCAAAGGGAATCGCCTCAATCCATGTCCACAACTTAGATACCCTGAGCCTAAAAATAATGGACCTTGGCCGGCTCCTGGGGTGATGTGCAGTTGCATGGTTTGCAACAGATCGACCAACATAATAGTGGGGGAGATAGTTGGCAAAGTCTCTAAATGTGACAACCAAGTTATCACTTCTGGATCGGAGCCACGTATCATCCCATTTCATTGTGATTTCCAACTTGAATTTCAAGCTGATGTCCTCATTCGGATTGACACTTGTCAAGATGCTACTCAACGTCCCATCAATGGTACCAATGGCAGCATTAAAATCAGTTGATTCAAAAGTCATTGAATAAAATACCATCTTTACCTGTTTATGTTTGGCAAAGTATTTTGGCAAAGTATATGTGAGAAAAGATGCAAGATATGAAAATCAGCCAGATCATGGGAGAACCAGTCTTCATCCACAACTCAATAAGGAGCACCACCCATGGCATCCCGGCATAGGATCATCCCAACAACACCATTAACAGTCCACACCTCGAGGGATAGGTTGATAGGGGGAGTACAACCACCATAGTATGGCAAAGAATTGAACCCAATAGAATCCAGTCTTGAAATGGGGGTAGATCATGGGAGAACCAGTCTTCATCCACAACTCAATAAGGAGCACCACCCATGGCATCCCGGCATAGGATCATCCCAACAACACCATTAACAGTCTACACCTCGAGGGATAGGTTGATAGGGGGAGTACAACCACCATAGTATGGCAAAGAATTGAACCCAATAGAATCCAGTCTTGAAATGGGGGTAGATCATGGGAGAACCAGTCTTCATCCACAACTCAATAAGGAGCACCACCCATGGCATCCCGGCATAGGATCATCCCAACAACACCATTAACAGTCTACACCTCGAGGGATAGGTTGATAGAGGGAGTATAACCACCATAGTATGGCAAGAATTGAACAGGATATAAATCCTTGCACCCAATGTCATCCAACATGAATATAAATTTGAATCACCCATAACTTTGCAATACAACGTCCTACGGCCTAAACCAATATATGTATGATAATGTCCAACGCCAGAGCTTTCTAATGATGTGCTGAACACCTTCTGAATCCGATTTCCTGCTGAGTTATGCACCATACAAAATTGCCCACTTGCATCATATATTATGTGCTGCATATCTAATACAATTTTCATTCCTTATCATCAACTTACCTTTTAATTTATTGTCTACAGTATACCAATGTTCTATTGCAAACATTGATGTGATGTTTTTTACCAGAGTATCTTTTTGAGGGTATCTTACACCTGTAAAGTAAAGAGGTAAGCTAAATTATGACCATAATTTGGATTTGATCATAATTTGGGTGGGCCCCTAATTATGATTGGTGATCTTAAATATGACACATCCACAGCCAAATTATGATGAGAAAAAAGTGGGGAGAGCTAAATTATGATGATACTGAAATCCTTAATTATGATCATAATTAGCTAAATTATGATCATATTTTGGGCTAAAATATGGGCAAAAGATGCTGGGTTCATTTTGTTGTTGCAACTCGTGTATGTAATTTTTCGCTCTCCAGGTACTCATTATTTATTATTATAATCCAGATACAAGACGTCTTATTGATTAATATGATAGTATATCTTGTTTATTTATTAATATGATGAGGAATTGCAATAGTATGTGAGCAGTTGCAAATATTATGAGCAAAAAGGAGGTAGATTTTTCCACGGCAATCAGTTGAGAATTGAAATTGGTATCCTTTACTCCCTAATTATAATGAGCTGCAGCGGCAGTCGTCTTGATAGTGGAGATACTACTACATATCTGTAGCTTTTACATCGTTGATATCTGGAGGACGAGAGAACTTGCAAGCGGCAAGCGGGCAGCCATTGAATGATAGGATATCGTATTTCACGGACTTTGCTTGATACTTGCCAGGATACCGGTAGTCATTGATAATAATGATAGCGGTAGGTTTATATATACTATGTCCACTCTCTCTCGTTACGACGACTGTAACTTTTACAATTGTATTCTATTTCTCCAGCCACCTTGTGAACAAAGGGATATTAGCTGACTTTTTTCAATTGGTGGTGGTCAGCTGAGGCAAACTCTTATATGATATTTTACAAAGCATCTAAAGAGAATTGAAAAGCATCCATAACGAGAAGATCAACTCACTGCAGTTTTAGAAGACTATTAGTCTAGAGCTTAAATGTTAAGGTGCACCGTAGAACTTTGAAACTCTAGAATTAGTTTAAGTTCGAGAGTCGAGAGAGTAGATTCTCAAGCTCTTCTTTAATCTTCTTCTTGTTCTTTTCTTCTTCCATGTAAGAACTCAATAATGCACGGGCACTTCTGACAGTTTTGTTATACTCACTTGGATCGAAATTTAGCAGTAGATTAAAGAACATCTTCCACATATCTTTCTGAGACCGAGGAATACTGAAGTGTTCGACATTCGGACTAAAGCTCATCTTTCCAGTCTTCTTATCTGTGCCTGTATTGCTCTCCTTAGGGTGAGCTTTGTAAATCAAAAAGAAAATGGTAACAAAAAGTCCATAAAAGTCTTGATCTACTCCCCAAGGCTTATCTTGGCGCTTATTCTTGCTCATCATTGATCTGTCCGTACCCACTGAGCTACCTTGAAATGTGTATGTCAAAGCTTTGAGATTCTGTGCTCGTCCAAAGTCAATTACTTTCAAAGCCCCAGATTCCGTCAGTATACAATTGTCTGTTTTGATATCACAGTGCTTTTTGGTATGAAAATGCAACAACATAATTCATGTTAGAAATCAACGAGTAGTAAAGGAACAATACGAAGGATTAAGGACGTACCAAAACTCCTAAGTTGTGAAGAGTCTCGATTCGTGTGAGCAGATGATCAGCAACATATGCCACAATCTCCATTGGCACCTGCTTTTCCCCAGGGAAAGCATTCGTTGCAATATCATGCACGGTTACACCCGACTCCAATGTCATAAAGAGAAGACCCCCGTTATTAGTTCGATCCGTATCAGTGTACGTGTATAGGGCTATGGAACGAGGAAATGGGCATTCCTCATCATCTTCAGCATGGAAAGCCAGGGACACTTGTGTCGTGAACTCAAACGATAGACTACTCAACGATGTATCCTTTGATGGGATTTGTACCTTAACAGCACATGTAGTAGGTTTAGATGAGTCAGCTGGATATAACTTACATTTCCAAACACTACCGTATACCCCTTCGCCTAACTTGTCTAATACTTGTACTTTCGCCCATTTACCCAAGTCGGGTAAATCAATGGTTTTGTTTCTCCTGGATGCCTGATTGAGTGACTTGGACGTGAATTCCACGGGAAATGGACTCACTATGGTGCATGATTTTGACATCTTTTCAAATTCAAGAGCATCAACTTTACGATCGTAATGAACTGACTTGTTTTTGATGAGTGAAGATTGATCTACCGAATCTGATTCGTCTTTATCTGTACTATTCTTATCCACTGAAGAAGAACGATGAGAATGATGAGATGCTTGATTCTGATTATTATTTTTTTGTTGTGTCACCATTTCCATTGAAGGTTGACTACCACGAGGTACTTCCGTGTTCAACTGTTGATCCCTAATTGGCTCCGGTTGCTGTTGATGAGAAAGACGAGACCCATTATAATCATTTCCAAGATTGGAAGTGGCCTTCTCGGCTACAGAAGCCTTTTTCATTTCACATTGCTTCACCCTTTCGATCCATGCGTTTTTACCAGTATCTAATGCCACTGACACACGTTTATGGTCATATGGGCGGAGGGCCTCGATACCGTGAACCCAAGGAGCTGAGTTGTGAGATTTTGTTCTCTTTAGATATTGCTTGTACTCTTCCCAACTACCAAATGGAGGCTCTCCCCTACCTCTACGTTCCTCGTTCTCCTTCCGAAAGGCCGCCCATGCTAGATTTTGATATGATTGATATTCAGGGCACGACCCTCCTGTTGATACAACGTCTTGGCTACCTTCCCTGTCCGACTTGTGGTTGACTTTGTTGCTTGGCTCAATTTTCTTCCGTTGGCAAGGAGGATGGACGTTTGGGGTATCCTGTTCTTTATTGGTGGTACCTCGCTTTGAGTTTGCCCTTTTGGTGGGTAGTGGTGATAATGCATTACTCATCTCACTTCTCACAATTTTAAATGTTACTGGTCCTTTCTCTATTTCATCATACATTCGACTAAAGTCATCGTTAGATGTGACCTTTGATCCGTTGATGCTATTCAAAATCATATTGGACTGGATGTCATTAATATCAAATGGGCCATTCTTTTCTATGCGATGCAGTCTTAGTCTGCCCCCCTGCTTAATACATTGTATGCCGTGTCTATCTGTTGAACTGGACTTAAAAAGAGTAATACTAACACTAACAACACTAACACCCGACTTTAAGAGATTCATATTGGTAAGCCTGGCAAAGGAGGAAGACTTGCACTTCGATGATACTGCGGCACTTTGTTTAGATATGCCATATGATGTGTTCAACTGTTGATCCCTCATTGGCTCCGGTTGCTGTTGATGAGAAAGACGAGACCCATTATTATCATTTCCAAGATTGGAAGCGGCCTTCTCGACTACACAAGCCTTTTTCATTTCACTTTGCTTCACCCTTTCAATCCGTTGCGATCTAGTAGTACATAATGCAATTGCAATACTCCTATGATTAGTGCAGCCACGAAAGGCATCAATCTCGTGAACCCACGAATCATGATGTGAACTCTTTTGACCGATTAGATATTGCTTGTACTCTTCCCAACTACCAAATGGAGGCTCTCCCCTACCTCTACGTTCGTTCTCCTTCCGAAAGGCCGCCCATGCTAGATTTTGATAAAGTTGTTTTTGAGGACTCGACATTGTACTATTGTAGATATATCTCTTTGGTTGAGAGATAATTTATGTGACCCGTGATGTGGTGAACATAAGATGTGAGCAATATATAAAAACACATGTTATATACATAATAGTGACAAACTCTATTCCAATAATAACTTACCAACTTCTTGTATTGATTTAACTAGATTAATTGTTGCAATGGGCAAGTGGGAATCCACTATACAGGCACGTACCTAATGCAGCGGTAAATATAGCAATCTTCAATATATAATATAATTAGATAGGTGTAGGTACTTATGAAATTACTGTTTCTCGAACAAGACTACTGATGACATCACACCACTCACTTATCAAAATAGTATAAGCTGGATTAAGTACGAGCTGCCATAAGGTTGTTGCTAATACTGACGGTCTCTGACGGTGCACTTCACACTTCACACACAATCAATTCATCATCACTAAAAAAAAAAGATACGGTATCCTCGCTCTGTATCCTCACATGCGCCCACCACTAGAAAAGAAAGAAGCAGAACTACTATTTGAATGTAGTTGTTGTCGATAAAAGAGCCAACATATGAGTTTGTATCATATTGCTTTAGAGCCGCCGTAGGACATACATGAAATATTGAGGTAGACTATATCAAACTCAAAATTTTGCAAAGCCAAGCAACCAAAATCGCTCGTAGGTACGATATCGTACGGACAACTCATCACTCTATATCAAAGTAAAGATGAACGCGGCACAAACAACAACCACCGGCACAAATGCAACAACAGCAATCCCAATAATGCGTGGAGTTGAATATAGATGTGGTGACTGCGGTGCTAAAAACTTAATTAAAGGTGGAGATCCAGTACGATGTCGACAATGTGGTTTTCGAATTTTATATAAAACTCGTACCAAGCGATGTAAGTTAGTTATTGATGATTTGGATATATTATCGGTGGTTTGCAATGCGCTATTGGGCTATTGGGGCAGTTGGCGGTAATAGTAGTAGTATGTCTCCGATGATGGATTTTCTACATGAGATTACCTAGTTTTTGAGTACTTTTTGCAAAGAGTGATGTGTTCCATCTGAGATGGCATATTACATTTTCAATAAGTCTCATAATATACTGAGGATAAACTTTTATTGCGGAGGGGACATACTATACATTTCATATGCTATGTTGCTTGGGTATTACACAAATTGAACTGTTCACCTCTAACAAATCCCTGATCTTTCTATTCTTTATTGCAGTAATTCAATTTGAGGCAAGATAAAACACAATAAACTTTAGATAGGATTATTAGAAATGGAGTATTTGTTTTGGTGTGAGGGGTTAGATTAAATGTGCCAACTATCTGATGTGTTAGTGATTATAGTTGGGGCTATTTTAAAGAAGATTGGGCGTTATAACACCAGCCATATCATTTTTTTTTGTGGAGAATTAATTACTAAGACTACAGATCTTTGATTAAGCAACGAATAGGGAGGGAGGGTTTTAACAATAAAGCATAATTACATACTACTTTTAGTAGCTGGTTGCATAAACTAGCCTAACTTCCCACCTTACTACCAGGTCTAAATACGGGCTGCAAATCCCTTTGAAACTCATTCACAATATCACTACCCTCACCAAAACTCTCCACCAATACAACCCGTGCATCCTTTGCTATAGTTCTTATATTCTCGACTAAGTTTGTAGCACTTAATCGATCAGTACCACCCGCTGCCTCCAACGTACGGATTTGATCCACAGCACTTGACAACGCATCGGTAAATTCAGTATGTGATACCAATGGCTTACCACTACCACCCAATTCAATAATTTTACCATCTGGACTAGTTATACTTGTAGTTTGTGGACCTAAGTAATGTGATAATTGATTGGTACGTATCGATGGAATATCAGTACGTAGTAACTTGTTTAATAATCCAATACCGGGTGGGACATTCTTTTCTAACTCCTCTTGACATCGTGTATATATATGTTGTAGGATTTGAGCACGATTGGCACCCACTGTTGGTTCACCTTCCTTTCCTTTTACTTCTGGTTGTCCCTCCCCTGATGCCAATGTTGGTGATATCGGGTCGCCATCTTCATTATTCAAAGCTGCATCTTTAATATTCATATTCAAAACAGTAAAGAAACTCATATCTAACTTCCCATCCTTGGCAGATTTACCGATTATACTGTCTAACTTGCGTATCTCACCACTATTTAATAATGATGCTAATAGTTCTCGTCCATCTTTTAACTTTGTATCAAGTATAGTTTGTAGGGATGTTCCAATTTCAACCATTTGTTTTGCAAATTCCTCGCTATCATTATTGGTATCTTCTTCTTCTACTTTCCACTCCTTCTTCTCGGCAGCTAATTGCAACGCTACTACTAATCGGGGATGCATGGTATCTAAGTTTGCTGTTAGTGTATTCTCTAATGCTGTAGGATCACCTGAACATGCATTGTAGATTGAGGTAATGAATGATTTATCTTCTTTAGTTAGTGTTGGTGTTTCACGAGTTTGTGATGCTTCTAGCTCTGTTGTATCTAATGCTACACTGGTCTCTTTATCATCATTAGTTGATTTGAGTTGCATAGTAGGTGATTGCAATGTATTACCAAGTAATTGGTGTTGGTTGGGATAGTGACGCACATCAGATGTATGTTTTAGTTGGCTGCATTTTGTTGAAAATGAGACCGATGAGAAAGATTCTACTGCCACCCAACTCGAGAGTAACAATAGGACTACACCAAAACAGTACATAATATGGTAGGATGATATTCAATAAGTTATGGCGGCAGTGGAAGGCAGAGACGAAGGTGATAGGATAATAATTAAGTGAATAAAATAAGTGGAAATGGATCCAAACCGCCGGACAGGCTAAGAGAAAGAGGGGGGGCTCCAGTTGTTAGTAGTGTATTTGTTTGGGTTTGATACATATCTCTAGTGAAAATAGTATACTAAGAAGTGCTCAAGTTAGTATCTGGTAACTGGCGGTGTAAACTGAGGAAATTAGAAAGGATACACACAACATTTGCAAATTGCATTGCTGATATCTTTTTTTGAATTAGGTACATCATATCTTTCAGGTAGTTGGATCTAACTGTATTGGCAATTAATATATTATCACTTTACAAAATTGGTAGTTTACAATGAACGATAATAGTGGCGGTGGCGACTTGCAGCTATTAGATCTACCCGACTTGATGTTAGCAAACATATCCAAGTATCTGACAAAGCCATCAATACCTCTATTTGCTATTGCAGTAACACCACAAGCATCATCAGTTGGCTGTACCTCGCCTGATGCCTCTGATATTACTTGTCAACCAACATCAACGAGTAATGCTATTATAACCGGTGCATATGGGGAGAGACATACGTTAGATTTTGGAGAGATTGAGGAAAGTTTAGCGTCAAATATTACCGACGATCATGTTCGAGATGTATTGATATGTATTGATGCTATTAACAATCTCAAGGTGCTAAAGTTGGATGGATGCATCAATATTGAAGGACACGGATTGAATGTATTGCGTGGCTCTCTTGTGTTGGAATGTATTGAATCTCAAAAACCAGTCAATAAGGACAACCTTCCACAATTGAGATTATCTCCCCATGTTATTATTTCTCTCCTTGAAAGTATAGTAGTAGAATCTCCCGGGAACAAACTACAACACATGTACTTCCCTGACATCGTATATAATGAGGATGGAGCTGCCTTAGTTAACAATTCTGTGCTTCGTGTTTGTAGAAACCTGAACTCGTTCGCAAAATGTGGTGCTGTGGTTAGACATCTGCCCCAACCAGATGCCGGCCGTCGTCCAGAGTGCCCATACTGTCAAGATCAAGATATTGAATTAGTGAAACAGCATGGTACTTGCTCGAGGAACAGGGCAATGGAAGCTTTAGAGCTGAATGATTGGGATGTAGTCAATGCTATTATGAGTCTAGTTACTTAGTGATATCGAGATAGCTCTACAGAAGGAATTGATGATATGACTCTACGGCTCATCAATCGGCTACAGACAAGATTAAGAGTGATCAGAGGGACAAAGCTATGGAGTATTATCAAAAGAATGTGCCTGAATGGACATCTCAAGGGGGACATCGTGGGATATCTCAAAGGAAGACACCATCGCGACAATCCAGTTGAGTAAGATTTATATTGGTGGAAGACTAGCACTTCTTCGGTTGGTTTTGGCTAGATAATGGGCAGAAGCCAAAACCAAAAACCACATAAACTAAAAAGCCAAAAGTGCACATCATATGAACATATACCATACTCTATTCTAGCTTTTGTTGTGGATTTGATAAGATAATAAGCCAAAAAGTGCACATCATGAACTACTCTTTTCTAGCTTCTATCTTATAAATATAAAGGACGATGACGATAGTGAGTCATATCCAGCCATACAAAGCAAGGCTCACACTCACGCCTAAATAAATACCAAGAAATTGTGCCAATTGAACAAAAAATATATGTTATTATGCAGCGGTGGTTGATATATGCCAATTACTTATCAATGCGATATCTATTATCTATCTTTCAACTGGTGTTGCTCCGCGACTAACAAGAATAAACGGTTCTCTTTCCCCCACGGATTTGGATGATTTGAACTACCTAGGTTGGTATTATTTGGGTGATATACATATCTCTTGTGAAATAATATACCGGTATAATATAGTATACTAAACAGTGCTCAAGCTTGTACCGCTGGCGGTGTAAACTGAGGAAATTAGAAAGGATACAACAACATTTGCAAATTGCATTGCTGACATCTTTTCTTGGTTGATTACTTATTTCTTTGGTATACCTAGTTGGGTATTGTATATAGGCAATCAACATATTATCCCTTTACAAAATTGGTAGTTTACAATGAACGACAATAGTGGCGGTGGTGAAATGCAGCTATTAGATCTACCCGATTTGATGTTGACTAACATTGCCAATTATTTAACAAAGCCATCAATACCGCTATTTGCCATTGCAGTAACACCGCAAGCCTCAGCTGGTTCCTCTGAAACCTCCAATGTAACTTGGCAACCAACATCAAAAAGTAATGCTATAATCGGAGCGTATGGAGAATTATCATGCTTGGATTTTGGAGAGATCGAGGAAAGTTTAGCGTCAAAACTAACAGATGATCAAGTTCGTGATACATTGATATGTAATGATGCTATTAACAATCTCAAGGTACTGAAGTTAATGGGTTGTATCAATATTGAAGGGCACGGGTTAGATGTTTTACGTGGGTCTCTTGTGCTGGAGTGTATTGAATCTCACAAACCACAACTCAAGAACGACAATCTTTCACAATCAAATCTATCTCCAAATGTTATTATTTCTCTACTTGAAAGCATAGTTGAATCTCCCGGTAACAAGCTACAACACATGTACTTCCCTGACATCGTATATAATGAGGATAGTGCTGCCTTAGTTGAAAATTCCAATATGCTTCATGCTTGTACTCGTGTAGGTATCATACCGAGATGTGGTGCTTTGGTCAAACATCACCCGTCTTCACGGACACGGAGTGGCCGCCGTCCAGATTGCCCATACTGTCAATGTAAAGTTATTGAATATGTGATGTCGAAAGGTAATTGCTCAAGGGCCAGGGCAGTTGAGGTTTTGGAGATGGATGATTGGAAAATAATCAGTGCTTTGGCGA
>Ga0214480_100890_pt1 | contig 14295 bp, 10 predicted proteins | sample M1_20Mar14CPVII9_3_FD_165042 | JGI IMG/M metagenome (GOLD analysis project Ga0214480, IMG submission 165042) | Marine eukaryotic communities from Monterey Bay, California, United States - M1_20Mar14CPVII9sort6BwellE17 | ecosystem: Environmental > Aquatic > Marine > Unclassified | place: USA... | reverse complement strand
AACCTCTACTACATTATTCAAATTATTATCAATATCCGAAATACATTGTCGTATTTCACGTACTGACCGTGCCACACTCTGCTCTCGCACCCATCATTGCAAATCCCGATCACCATTCAGCCCTAAAAACGGTATCTGTCTGAGGCGGCTCTAATTTTTCTCCTATCATCTCCACACTAACTGTCCACCCACTCAATACTCACTCAATAGCTCCTCTACTTATCACCAAAGTTATCAAGAGAGACGCCCTCTCATCGATACTGGAATCTAGTATTAGCTCGAGCCTTTATGCTCTGGATAACCTTGAGAAACAGCGTCATTTGTCGAGGAGATACAATTGCACACATCTTGTGCTCATCTCTCAATAGAAAATACGATTGAAGGCATACTATACATCTCTAAAGTATAGCACATTAACACTGCTCTGATTACATATAAAACAGTATATATTACATTATAGTTGTACCGACCAAGTGTATGCAATATCTTGCAACCGTTGCAATATTCTATAAAAAAAGAAATGCATATGACATATCTTCGACTAAACGAGATCACAATATCACTATGATAAGATTGCAAATTAAGAGCTTATATATAAATGGAAATCGAGCGCAATACAACGATTATCGGCAGTCTTTATAGAATAAATAAAGCATGGCACCATTAGTAACAACAACACAATCAACACAACAATCTGATATGACTACACAAACTGATACCAACACTTCATCAACAACACCAACAACACAACCAATAACAACAACACAAACAACAACAAGAGGTAGAACAAGAACAGCAAATCCAATAGGATTATCACGTCAATCATCTAGTTTCTACGAATCCTCCTCCAATAATAACAATAATGACCAACAACGCTCACGATCGGCAAGTGTTACAAGACGATCATCTGAAACAACACCTAGATCTAACTCATTAACCCATGGTTCATCACTCGATCTATCAAGTCATGGTATCATGCGTCGTTCTAATTCTTTTTCAGATGTACGACCGTTAACACTCCAAAGAACAAATAGCTTTACATCAGTCAATTCAAATAATACAAGTAGCAGTGCACAAGTGGTGGAGGAGCCAATGTGGTTTAGTCATGCATTTGGTAGTGGTGTGAAAGTTGATTTAATTGACCATCCTGAGTTGGCGAGTGTTTGTAGTGAACAGAATAATGTTAATGGTAGTGTGGTTAAAGATGTGACGGGGGATGATAATAGTTTGGAAAATGGATGTTGTAGTGATGAGGAAGAACATGGGGATATAAACAAAGACGGGGATAAAGAAGAAGAAGACAACCTTAACAACTCATCACCCAAACTATTAGAACGGTCCGATACAGGAGTAATAAGTGTCGATTCGTCGGTAACCTCTGGTTATTCGGGACCATCCTTTGCTAGTTCAAATGATAATGATTTATCAGAAGACATTGGTACAAGTGCACGAGGTGTTCGAGAAGAGATGGAGGAGGAAGAGCAGAGTGTGGCACGGTCAGTACGTGAAATACGACAATGTATTTCGGATATTGATAATAATTTGAATAATGTAGTAGAGGTTGAAACTTCTTCTTCAACCCCATCGCGTTTGACAATGGAAGAACGGAAGCAACAATTATTTGATAATGAAATAAATAATGGAATGGACTCTACCACTAAAAAGAAGAGGATTGGTACATTATCAGACTTAAACCGTCTACCATCAGCGGATAATTTGAAGAAGAAAGTAGGAGTAGGACCTCAACGACAGCAATCTCAGGGTACACTGGATAGTAGCTTTGATATAGATCAGGGTATGAGTATCCAATCGGAGCTATTAGGTGCCGGGGAGGATAGACCGAGTGCCTTACGGCCTGTCAACAATAATAAACAACATGAGAATGATGTTTCGAGTATAACAATGGATCATCTTCCCACCAATCCAGTATCTTCCACATCAGCTACGGCTACAGGGACGCCATTTCATGGCTCTATAAAGCAATGGGAAGAACACAACAACACTGAACAATCATGGTTAACATCACAACAACAATCATCACCAAAGGTTAAACGATCCTTCGTTACCAATGTTAAAGCACATACAATTGATAAAATATCCAAAACTAGAAAGAATAAGAACAAATCTAAATCACCTGCCGGACCAGATAAAGATGATTCTTCAACGGATAGTACACAACAAAGACCACAGGGTCGACGAAGAGGCCGTAGTTTAGGATTGAAGAAACGTGTTTCACGAAATAAGGGTATGCTACAGAATAATAATAATCCACATCCATACAATAAGAAAGATAGTAATGAAAGTCAAGATGATATAAAGGTACGTGAACGTAGTCGTAGTATTGTTAGGGATGCTTTGAGCTTTATGGAAAGTATTGATAATGACGACAGTGGGGACGGAGGAAGATTAAGGGCAGTGCGGCACAGGGAAGGTCGGAGTTTACCGCCGCCGAGGAGTAGAAGATCTATGAAAGAGTCAGAGGGTACTGTTACTTCTAATGATACCACTGTCGGTCGAGGACGGCAAGGTCTACATACTAGACGCCCCTCAAGTGCTTCCACAAACAGTAGCAATAGCAGTGACAGTAGAGAAGAAGCCAGTATACAATCAAGTCTCCAACAACAAATAACAGACCTAACAAATGAACGTAATGCATTACGTACCAACTCAGAACGATTAATGGAGGTATTAACCCAACAAAAGTCCGAATTAGAATCTGAATTAACCAATGAACGGAAAGGATTTGCAAATGTATCACATTCACAAAAGAAGGAGATTGAGGAATTAAAAAACAAGGCTAAGAAGATGGAACGAAAGTGTAAAAAGATGGAAGGTCAGTTAAAGTTATCCAAGGGTATCGAACGTAAGGATACACAACATAATGAAAGTATCTTCTCATTAGATATGAGTACATCCGAATTAGGGAATGAGGCATTACATTTGGCTACTACATTTGGTGTTGATATGTCATCGACATTATCAAGTGATACTACTCAGGCGGAGAAGAATTTACACTTTGCATTACTCAAAATGTCTGAAATGGAGGCACGACATGCTGAAGAGATACAACAACTTCAATCTGATAATACATGTATGAAGGATCAAGCTGATGAAATGAAGACCAAGTATGATGAACTTGATAAGGAGCATCAAGACTTACTCAATAGTCGTGATGATGAAACAGCCACAGTCAGCGCTTTAGAGAACAAGCTAGAGGGATACCGTATAGTTATCGAATCTTTGGAGAAGGCAGAATCATCCGATCAATCTGTTACATCCACCAAGAATGTGAATGATGAATTAGTTGAAAAGATTGGTGACTTGGCCGATACCAATGGCCAGCTCTTAGCCAAGTGTCAAAAGCTTGAACGAGAGTTGCAATCTCAATCATCATCTTCGTCCCCACTTCATCATCTTACCAAGGAATTGGAATTGTGTCAAATGAAGAATGTCGAGGCAACTACCACTATTGAAACATTACAAGTTGAGAATCGTAACTTACGATCATCTCTTGCCAATCAAGGTCTAGACTCATCTCTCAAATCTGAAGATTCGTCTGTTACAGCCGAGGCTGTAAAACAAGTTCTAGATGATGAAGAAGGAGGCAACTCCAAGAAGCCCACGGATATAGAACATGAAGAGGCATTAGCAATGATACAGGCTATGCAACTGGAGAATGATACATTACATGCCTCCATGGAAGAGGCTGTAGAATTAGCCACTGGTATGAATGTTAAGATGAGTAACTTTGTCAAGACACATGAGGCTAGTTCCAAAGAGTACGAGGAGAAGATCAAGACCTTGAAGAGTGAACTGACCGAGGCACAACTATCCAAGGATGAGTTATCAACCAGGTTGGGAATACTCCAAAAGGAGAATAAGAAGTTGAGTAGTGAATTAGAAGAGGCAAATAGTATGGTAGTTAGTTCAGTACGTGATGAGATTGCCCAAGAGCAACTATCAAAGGAGACTTGGGATAAAGAGAAACGGGAACTGTCTGTTGCAATTGATGAGCTGAAGAAGGAGAATAAGACATTACATGAATCAATGAAAGAGATGAATAGTTTAGTAACGACTGCTGAGGAGTGTGTAGATAAACTTACCGAGGAGAATACAACACTAAAGCAAACACAAGAGTTCTATGAGCAGCAGTATGAAGAGTTGGATACCGAGAAGGAGTCTAATACATACCTTCGGGATGAGATTAAGGGTATATCGATGGAACGGGAGGAGGCATATGAAACCTGTAAGGTATTGCAACAAGAGATTAATGTACTGCGGCAATCTGTCAAGGAAACTAAACTTCCCGAGCATCTCCACTCCGACGGGTCTATTCTAACCACGGATGATTATAGATTTGCCGAACTTACCAAGGCAAACGAGTCGTTGACTAATGAATTAGAGAAGAAGAATGCCGCATTACAAGCAGTACAATCGGCACTCGAAAGTCTCAAGGAAGAACAGTCTACTATCAAGGAAACAATTGGTGAATTACGAACGGAAAATGCCAAACTTCTTACGGCACAACAGGTCTTAGCACTACCCCCACCACCCAGGTCTAAGAAGCCCAAATCATCATCATCTGGGGATAGCTCTGATAGTTCCATTATACTCAAACTTGAATCACAAGTAAAGAAGATACATAAGGAGAACAAGGGGTTACGGGAGGCCAATAATACATTATCTGCCAAGCTATTTGATGAGATGGAAAGAACAGATGCATTACGAGTAGCCAATGAAGGATTGGCTGCTAGGATTTGCAAGTTGGTGGCATTTATACAACAAACTCCTAACAGTAGTGCTAATGCTAGTATCGGAGGAGGAGGAGGAGGAGGAGGCGGTGGTAATGCATCAGCATCTAGTGGAGGTAGTAGTGGTAAAAGTGGCAGTAGAAGAGGGAGTAAGAGTCCAGCAAGACAAAAGAAGAAGAAATAGACTATGTCATCATGTAGTTGTAGTAAAATAGTAGGATATAGGTTTGAGATCTACCGAATCTTACTGATGTAAGCTAGCTAATGGAAGAAGGCCTATTCAAAATGTGGGGCCGATCTATTGAGAATGACCGTCATCTCATTCGCATTCGTACGAATTGTCTTAAGTGTCCGAGCTCTGCCATGAGTGCTTATTTAGTTTGAACGACTGGCATTTGGCATAGAATGATGATAGGGACTGCAGCTGTTTAGAATGTATCACTAAGCTAGGATAGGCCGGTTAATCTGTCCTTTGCCAAGACCGCTGAACTGATTAGATGACCAACGCATGGTCGACGAACCTGAATGAAATCTATGTCAATACTCGGGCTCGACACATAAACTTACTCAACACAGGCTTGAACACTACAACAACATCATGACGGACTTACCAGTATCACCTAAGAGTCACAAAGTAGAGATGGAGAGAGTGGAAACAGAAGTAGTATCCGATGATGACACGATGTGCAATGCACATAAAAGCAAGAAGTCGCTGCGGTTTAGCAACAGTTCAGACATGTACATCTACAAGAACGATCGTCAATACGATCAATTTAAGTCATATACCAAGTCCGATAAGAAACGATTCAATGTGAATATCATTATGGATGCTCTACGACTCTCAAGAAGACTAGAGGCGTGTGTTTTGACGGGCAATATGCATCTGTCAAATACTGACAAGTTAGCTGCTTGTGGAATAGGATATGAAGAAGTAGTTGGCATTGAGCACTTCCTCTTTAGCAGTCCTAGAGATATCAGTTTAAGACGTCAACTTCATGCACAAGTGATCTTAAAAGAATACAAGGATCAGCTTAGGATTAATCAAGGCTGCCATAATAAGGAAGGTAGCGATGATATTCACCGTAGATTGAGAAAGCTGTCTACCCTAATCACGAAGAACGCAAGGTCCCAAGCACGGCAGCGTGCTGCAATAGCAAGATCAGCATAGTATGTGCTAGGGTTGTATCATGCATGAGATTGTCCAGTCTGTACATATGAATAGCTGATGTAAACTATTGCCTCTTCTTACTTCCTTTGCTCTTGCTCTTCTTTCCCTTTTTACTAGACTTTGAATCACTACTGCTAGAGCTTGCTACGCACTCATCAATAGACCTTTCCCAGCTACACGTTTCACTCATTCTACATGAACGTCTGTTTGTATAATCGTTACAGTTTGGCTCTTCTAACCGGCTTCCAAGTATATACAAACCATAGTATCCATCACCTGCTATGGAGATTGAAGTGCCTTCATAGTAGTAATGTGTCCATGTTCCAGACATGTAGTCGAAGCAGTTTATGATATATCATCACAATCCGTGTTCATATCGAAATGGGCAATCTCATCAAGAAACATATCCTCTTGAATCTCAAAAATACGAGCACCGGCATTGTATGAAGCACTGTAGATATGATTATCATGCACATACATGTTATGATCCACTGCCGGATGAGCATTTGTGTTAGTGAAGATACGAGGAGGTCCAACATCTTCGAGTGAAGTGATGTCAAAGATGTATGTATTGGTATGAGCGATGCCATTTGGATAATTTTCATGGCACAAAGGAACATAATCCTCTAGAAGACCAGATTGACATTCCTCGTCGAACTCGTCGCTAGCATAGATTGTTGTGAAGTCATCTGAGACCCAACGTACATAAGTAGCTGCATGGTATCCAAAGATATTGATGAACTCAAATGTATCCATGCTGTATATGCCAATCTCGGTTTCAGCGAAGAGGACACACATAGACACATCATAATACTTTGTATCCGGACCTGTGAATGGAAGCAGAGTCGTTCTTTGAGTATGATGTTTCCATCGAACACTAACAGAAAATGTGCACATGATATGTCTTTTTACTCACCTTTGTATACAAAGCAATGAGCGTCATGGATATACCCGCTATTCGAATTGAATTGAGCATACGGTTCAATATCCCCAGTATTGATTTCACTTCCAATATTCAAGCATGAGATAGGAGGGTCAATCGGATCACTTGCCACATCCAAGACAATCACTGTATCACCTACCGACCAATCACATGCAGTATTATCATCATAGAATCCAATTCCAACGGCCAATACCTTACCAAGCTCTGGAAAGGCCACAATGTTATGTGTATGACCAATAGAACTAAGCCAGTTATCTGGTTTGATACGGTGTACCTTTCCCCTCTCGAGCGGTGGATCATTTGTAGGTCTTGGTAAATCATCAAGTTGTTTCAAATCATAAATCTGAATACCACTACCTTCCCACTCGGCACCGATGTAAACTACATCGTCAACAATCTTATGATCTCCCCAATATCCATCCGGCACTCCAACAGGAATTGTAACATTACTATCCATAAACCGAGAACAATAGGATGAGTTGTATCCGTTATATCAATGAAGGAGATGCCGTCCCAAGTTTTAGCCAAAGCATATCGTTTATTAGTAGTTGGTGATACCCATCCCCATAAATCACTAATCCAATCAAATCCTTCTTCACATGGATGTTCTAATTCTAATCCTTCTGGAGGAGGGGGTTCACCATCACAATCTATAGTATACTTTGTAGCAGCCTGTGATCCAAGTTGTGCATTAGTAATATAACTGTGTTGATCCATCTTGTAACAGCTAAGCTTGCCATGTTCTGTCTCTCCTTTTTTGTCATTATATCTATCGATTCCTGATACTTTGTTATTTCTTTTCAATATACCTTGTATCTTCTCGAATCCTCTAAGATGCATCAATCCCCCTTTTCGAATATGTGCAGGACGTCCATTGAGTTTAGACTGTGTATCATATGATATGTGCAAAAATGTGTATCGTTTATTTTGATGTTAGATATAATATGAGTAGATGTCGTAAAGTATATCGATCCATATCGCAAAACTCACCTCAGTGTTCTCATCAGAACTCCATAAACGTGGCATGTCGTCGCCCACAGGTTGATCAACGTATAGTAGATTGGCTTTGTTGTTCCAGTCGTTATCCTTAGATACGACGGGAAATGTTAGATATTAAATGGTAATTATCGATGCAGTTAAATTTTATCCAACTAACATCACAATCCTCACCTCAGTTTGATGAGATAATTAGAGCTATCATTATCATAATTACTGTCGCCAGCATAATCATATCCGTGGTCGACGTCATAGCCCTCGTCCCCGTCTTGAGATATGACGGGGACAAATAGACCATTGGTGGCGGCCAGCACCAAAGTACTGATAAGCTTCATACAATGAACTTATACCGGCTAATGATGATAGCAAATTGATAATAAGAGCTACTTGAGTCTCTCTCTTTCCGAGGTCACATCAAGAAAAAAGAGAGAGGAGCCTCTAGAAAAAGACAAGCCCTCAATAACGCTTGTCGATTATATCCGCCATCTTATTTTTATCCCTGGTAGTATGTACGAGAGTTGGAACGACCGCACATACTTATTATCCACCACTAATAGCGGAAGTTACTTGCCAAATCCAATATGGAGGCAGCCAGTGATGACGACGGTGCATCAGATGTGTGTCAAAATATCATCAACGACCTCGAGCAATTGCAAAATGATAATGATGCAGAATCCCCCCCTCCTCCTCAAATAAATGACAACAGAACACACTCGTCAATAGCACGTCGGCGCTACAAGATAATAATCTCATTAGTATGTTTAATACTAGTTGCAATTATAATTGCAATAGCTATAACATTAACAACCAAAAACACATCAACAAACTCTGATGAACTCAACAACTCTCTCCCCTTAACATCTTCTTCTTCTATACCATCAACGTCACCATCAAACATTTATAGATTATCAAATCCACCATCAATTACTAATTCATTATTTCCATCAATGAGTATAACACCTACTAATTCACCTACTAATTGTGTTTATAGGGTGTCATCGTCATATCAAACATTAGATTTGCCAATTAGTAATACACAAAGTTATAATACAAGGTATGCAATGGATGATAACAATGCAGTGGTTATAACTTTTGATAATGTTAATATGATTTATATTTCATTCTATACATTGCAACCTACTCCTCAATCCGCAACTAACGCTGAGGGAGATGCTTCTCCACCACCTCGAGTCAATCTCTTCTCACAACACTCTCTTCCAACATCTAATCAGAAACTACAATGGGTTCGAAATGATGTATACACATTTCAATACTCCTATCCAACAACAAATGAGTACAGTATAGACATATCAGATAATTTTGCCATGTTGGGTCTGCCGATTTATAGAAATGGTGCTGGATTAGTTTATTTGTTTGAAAAACACCAGAGAGGAGATGAGTTGGGGAATAGCGCTGATGATAATGACTTAGATATAGATGAGGATACAGATACTGGAAGTGAGGATACAACAGTAGTATGGGAGTTTATACAAGAACCAATACTACCGAATGATGCATGGCCGAATGATCAATTTGGTCATACTGTTAGTTTAACAACATCACCAAATGTTGGGGAGTCTTCTCAATCGGCTGTTGTTAGTGCCTTGATTGATAAGGCGATATACATCTTTCAAAAGACGGATGATATAAGTCCAGATGTTGGTACAGGAGAAGAAGTAGATGAACAGTCTACTACTACAAATGGATGGAATCAACTAACAAAGTTGGATTTGAACTACATTCCAAATCAAGTATATGTTGCAAAACAAACGATTCTTGTGTTAGATTCCATTACAGGTGAAATACATTTCTATAAGTATGATACTGAATCAAATAAAATCATACCAAGTCAGGAAAGTATCGTTAGTAATCCAAACTTGAACGAGTATGAAGATGCCAGTACAGTATTGGAACTAGTTAATGTTACTGGTAGTGGTAAATTGATTGATAATGTTGCAGTAGATGAAGATACGTTTGCTTATTCCACATTACAATGGATGAATGATACACAAGCTTGGGATTTGGAAGGAGTATACATTTACAATAGACCAAGTTCAGATGATCAGTTCACTTTGTTACAGTTTCTTAATGCTTCCATATACGGCTTTGAAAGTACTGTTGATATTGATATTGACGATGATATATTACTCATCGGATCAACAATCTTTTCCAAACAAAGTCATGGATATTATGTTGAATCATATACATTAAATGGACAATATATCAATCCACAGTTATCAGGACGTCGCATACTTGCTGAGTTGGTATCGCCTAATGATAATGACAAAACGACTGAAATTATCTCGTTGGATATAGAAGATTGTACACAGGGAATGCCTACTCAGTTGCCTTCTACATCTATGGCACCAATGGCATCGCCTTCGAGTAGTATAGATGGTAGTAGTAGTATCAGACCGACATTATCCTATAGTCCAACATCAACTCTCAATCCATCATCATCACCATCAAGTAGTATACATCCTTCTACATCATTAATACCAAGTTATACACCCACTACAACTTCAATACCAACAATGTGCTATAATGTAAAGATTGTACTAATGACTACAGGATCAAATTATACTGATATTGCAAATAGCACATCTTGGGAATTATACGAAAAGGATACTCAAAGGACAGTATTACAAGGAGGTCCATTCATTGATAATTCAGTTGAGGAATATGTAGTTGATTGTCTTGATATGAATGATTACATCTTTAGTATAACCAATACAAATGGACAGGGGTTTGGTGACGATTGTACATCATGTGGATACTTTGTCTTTGTCGATGGGGTATCAATTGGTGGTAATATCAACTTCTTTTATAATGATAAGTTGGCATTTCCACTACCTCTTGTTGGGGGAGCTGAGGCTAGTGGTTCTGATAACGATGATGCCTCGTTATGTAGTGGTGACTTCTTCTTGAGGATAGAAACTGATAACAATCCGGAAGAGATTACTTGGATATTAGTGAATGTAAAGGGTGATACCGTTCTATCTGGTAAGTACATATCATGCGTTTGATAATAAGGTATCCTCGAACTTAAACTTGTTCTGACCTTATATGTATGCTCATCCTATCCTTGCAGGCGGTCCTTATAAGAAGCCATTTGCAACATATAGAGAATTCGGATGCATACCGGATGATACATATGCCTTTACCATCTTTGATTCTGGCGGCCAAGCAGTGACAGATAATGAGGATCCATTTGCATTAGAGAATGATGTGGCTGGGTCGTACTTGATGGGTATTAACTATGACAACATTAGAGCTGGACCTACGGATCTTAACTTTGGATCTTCTAAGACGACTTGGTTTGTCCTTGATTAGATGAACATAGTTATATATGTAGCTCCGAGGAGATTGATTAGTAGGTATCATCTCAAGATACCCAAGATACCTCGGCGGATGCTGACAAGAAACTCTCACATGAATGAAGATTGAATGAATGATGAATCATGTTTGAGCAGCGAATACAACAATCGAAACGCTGAACTAACTTGATGAACCATAATTCATTGCATCATAAAGTTGGATAATGGAGTAGTAGCATCATGGCAAACAATCCAAGAAATGTTCGTCAAAAAACAGGTGAAGAAGAGACCTCTCTTATTCCACAATTACCCGACGGTTTCTTAGTCAATGTATCGGAATATCTGCCCAAACCATCCAAGGCAATGTTAGCTGTTGCGTTAAGTGCACCTTCATCTTCCTGGAATAGCACTTCGATACCATCTGACGTGAGCAGGGCAATCGTATCAGCATCACAATGGGATACACTAGATTTTGAAGATATTAATAAAGAGCTTGCAAAAAAGCTGATAGATGATGATATCAGTGCAGTCTTGAAAAGTATTAATGCACATGATATGCTCAAAAGATTGAAATTATGTGGATGTACTAATATCGAGGGGCACGGGCTGAATCTACTCAGAGGTAGTGTTGTATTGGAACAGATTGATTTCAGCCTTGTTAGAAAGCATGAAAGTCGAACAAGTATAGAGTCAAAGCTATCTCGAGAGGTGATTCTGCCCATCCTCGATAGTATCGTTTCTTCTGAAGGTTGTTCTTTGAGGTATATTACATTCAATGGAGGGAGAGAGTTTAGTGATAGCAGACAGTCGATTCAACAATTCCGAGAAAGATACAATGGTATGTTTACGAGGAGAAGCAACAGTTTGTGTTGTTCACATTGCAATACCAACATGAGAAACCATCAAAATTGGATAGGAAATAGCTGGATGCTACACAACTACATCTGCTACGATTGTTTAAAACCATTCTGTCGAGGGTGTGCAGATGTGGGAGGAGACGGTAACGGGACTCTAAACTTCTGTAGCAGCTGTTCAAATGATTACTGCCAAGATTGTATAGCTACAACAAGTTGTGCGTCTTGCTCTTCCAAATTGTGTAAGGGTTGTGGAAATATGGAAGTATGTGATAAATGTGAGAATGCTACCTGTGATGGTTGTTTGAATACTTGCGGTGGATGTGCTAGGACTCGATGTAAGGATTGTGTATCCTATCATCGATGTGAGGGGAGAGATTGTGAAAAGGCACATTGTGAGGATTGTTATGATGACGAAGAATACGATGTTTTTCGCTGTGATGATGAGGATTGTTTGAAATATTTTTGCAATAGCTGCCGACTTGCGGATACCAAGCTAGGGGTAACGTGTAACAGGTGTGCCGCTGCCGTAGTCCCCATGCTCTTTCACGAAAATGCAAAGCTTACCGAAGAAGTGGAAGAGCTGGCCAAAGATAACCAAGAATTGAGAGAGAAAGTTGAAAGTATGTCACTATAAGCATTGGTATTGATTGCTGTGATATGCTTTCCACCTTATTAGAAACCAAGTGTTTATACTCAGAATGGATATATGGTTGATCAGATAAAGAGTGATATTTGATGAAAGTCGAGAGAAGAGAGATGCTATACAATTATGATGTAACTATAATCTTTGCAATCTTCTTCTACTCTTCTACACTAATAACTTTATTTTGCTATACTCTACTATATAGTAGTACAACCTTAATACTTCATGATATTCTACACTATACTAAAATCATATACTCTTTCTTTCTCTTCTACTTCTACAATACTCCAATCTCATCTCATAACGTACTCATACAAAAGTCTTAGCACCTCTATCATGTATCTCATACATGCAAATCTTTCAAAGTCTCAACCTTATGCATCAACTTCCCTTCTCCTTCTCCTACCTCATCTTCTTCATCTGCCATCATATGTATACAATACTCACTCCCTTCGTCATAACACAATAAATCTTCCCAACTAAACACCTTCTCTTTCTCTTCTTTCTCGTTCTCAAACAATATCCGTTCGGTATACTCATCATAGATAAACATTTCATAATCTTCTTTATTATAGTATAATGTTTGTTTATCATCGTGTAATGTTGTGGGACGGTAGTATATGTTTGTTATTAGGGAGGATGATCGACGAAAGGATACTTTACGATTAGAATTTGAGTTAGTTTGTGATGATTGTGATTGATCCTCGGACGACGACGACGATATCTGACATTGCTTAATACTCTCAACTTGATCAACGTCGCTAGACTTTGACTTAAAGCAAGGATAGTATCTATTCAAAGTTGCAATATGATATTCAGTATCAGATGACATTATTCTGTCGATCATTCTAATTTGATTTTGCTGCTGCCTTGGCCTTGTTGTCATAGTTAGTTATATACGGTATCTTATCTCCTTTGATATGACGACCGATGGTTCAAGCTGCCTTTATTTACTGAATAGTATCGATGACTGTTGATGTATTAACTATCTGATAGCCGTTGTATTCGATCGATAGTCAACACGAAATAAGCAGATCAAAAGAGTTATAATGTGTCTCTCTATGCAAATCGAATCAGCTGCACAGCCCCCTATTAAAAACAATACACTTCAAGCAGCCACTCGTTATTACTGTATTGTCGCCTCTCTTACTAATTGCAAGTTGGAGCCGCCATCAAATTGACAACATCGTGATCAAGAGGCATTCTGCTTGATTTGATTTTGCGACATGAGAATGACCCTCGGCAGTAGATGAGCATGACCCTCAGCAATAACCTCCCTTGTGGCAATTCTAAAATTGATAGATACGCCTCCGAACAAATCTACTAACAAATATGTGCATGCCAATGAGACATATGAAGGCAATTGGAATTGAGTTGCAGAGAGGAAGACGAAGAGATTCTAATAACTTTTGAATACGCCCTCGAGCAAATCTACCAATACCAAGTGTGCATGCAACATGAGACATGAAGCTCTTCATGCTACTTTTCATTGAGACGTTATGAGATGAGATTGGAGTATTGTAGAAGTAGAAGAGAAAGAAAGAGTATATGATTTTAGTATAGTGTAGAATATCATGAAGTATTAAGGTTGTACTACTATATAGTAGAGTATAGCAAAAT
>Ga0214480_100889_pt1 | contig 14295 bp, 10 predicted proteins | sample M1_20Mar14CPVII9_3_FD_165042 | JGI IMG/M metagenome (GOLD analysis project Ga0214480, IMG submission 165042) | Marine eukaryotic communities from Monterey Bay, California, United States - M1_20Mar14CPVII9sort6BwellE17 | ecosystem: Environmental > Aquatic > Marine > Unclassified | place: USA... | reverse complement strand
TGGTGGCAAAGTTTAGGTATTAGTATATTATTCCAAATGGGTATGATACCACATTATACTACATTTGATTCAAATACTATGGGTGATCAAATTGATGGTGGTAAGGAATGGTCAAGTGAAGATGTCGCGAAAGGATTACAAGATTGGTTAATATGTATAGAAATGTTCTGCGCCGCAATTGTACATACATTTGTCTTTCCTCATACGGACTATATGGAACCATTGGGTATAATGAATCAACGTCAGAATAGTACACCCAATATTGGATCAAGACGACTTGGTAGGAAGGGACGATTAAATCGTTTTAATAGAGGATTAGATGATCGGAGTATGTGTAGCAAAAGTAGTGGCGAGACTGATAACTTGATAATGGGGAGTGGGTTTGATATAGAATTGGGAGATTCTGCTGTAGTGCCGGCATTCAACAATGGTGGATGTAGCACGGTAGATGAAACGTCTGATAAGGAGAGTACCTGCAGTAGTGCCAACATTGGCGGTGGTGAAACACAACCCGCACGTCATGAACGACAAGGATTTGTCCGTGCCTTGTTAGATAGTACAGTGCCTCGAGATGTATTAGATGAGTCTGTGGGTATATTCAAGGGAAAGTATAACGACGAGAAGAAGACGTTGTTGCATCATGCTGCAACTTCCGATGAGTATGACTTGTTCAGTAAGTCTTCAAAGAGACGGAAGGTAAAGCTGGGAAGAAAGACGAAGGTCAAGGAAGGTGGGGCATCAGTTCCTGATTCAGTGCTACTCAATGATTAGATTTGAATAACTCGGCTTATAATCACTTGAACTTTCTACTACGACTAATACCTGATTTGACACCGGTAGCCTCTCCAGCATATACATGACCTTCATCTGTACGCATTTCACGCACAGCTCCCTTCCTTCGGATAAGTGCCTTTCTATACTGCTCACGTTTCTTAACACGAGGGTTACGATTGATCTTTGCCTTATGTGCCACGAGACCTCGGTTCTTCATGATTGTTCGGCCAATGGCACGCTCGCCTTCAACTTCGCCTTCCAATCTAGGATATTTGGGTTTGACTTCATACATTGCCTTCTTCGCCTCCTTCTTTGCCTTGCTCTTGGATTTAATTAACTTGTAGAAGTCATCCTCCTCGTCACTGCCAAGGCCTTCGTCGTCCTCAAGGTCATCATCTTCTTCATCATCGGAACCTTTGCCAAATTGCTCTTCCATCATGGACAATCCACGCTGCAATCTCTCATAATCCTCGTCTTCCTCAATTTCATCATTCTTGTTCTTCTTACCATTTGTCGTATTCGACTTTTGTACAATTGAATTCATCCTTGATGACAAGTTACGACTAGCTGATATTGCCCTGTCGTTATCTTCAGCCTCATCACCATAATCAAAGTCTGATGATGGCGGTGCTAGACGTCGTTTACGTTTCTTAGAAGACGTATCTTGATAATCAGTAGCCGCATCATGATGACGTAAAGCATACCTAGCCTCGGTCATGATACGGCGTTGAATTGCCTCATGGCTTTCCTCGTCATCGCTTTCAGAAGATGAATCTTCCTCTTTGCCCGCAGGCTGTTCAATGAGCGAAGACAAGTTCTCCTCTTCATCTTGGATACCAGAAGCATCACTCCCTGCATCTTCATCTTCGCCATCACCTTCATCCTCGCTGTCACTTGAGGACAAGTCTCCACCAGCCATCAAGGTAGCAGCCTTGACCAGACTAGTCATCTGATCATCCAAGCCTGGAATCTTGGACTCTACACCCTCATGGAGTTTATCCGTCAACTGACTTAATTGATTCAACCTCTCCATTACCGGATGGTTACGTATGTCATCGGCATTATCATCATCGTCATCCATGAGTGACGATGCCATATTGCTCGTATCATTCTTCTTGGATGCTTGATCAGACTTGAGTAATAGATAGAGTGACAAGTTTAATGCCTTGGATGCTTGTAGCATTGACTTGGTGATTAGATATTGCAAACCTGCCGGTGTGGCTCCGACCGCCTGTTAAATGTATGAACACATCCAATAAACAAACAGAGGATTAGTTAGTGCAATGTAATAAATAAATCATACAAATAAATGTGGAATGCTATACAAGCGAACGATTTGCTTATGAACGAAGCCCATTCGTAGGATAAAAATAGATTCCAAATTAATGTAGCACCCGTTTTCTGCCAAGACATCATTTGAAAGGAGGATGACTAGGTCTATCATATTAAGTGCGTATATATCCAACCACCGAAACAACGAATTATCCATAACCAAACAGAAAACACAAAATATATATAAAAACAAAGAAAACATACCTCAGCCTCCTTTTTACCCTTACAAACACCACCCTTCAATAACGCACCACAGGCCAATAATGTAGTATCATTTAATTCATTAATCGGATTATTAAAATGTGTTATTAGTGGTAATAACTCTGGATGTTGTGATTTAAGTACCTTTAACTTTTCTTTTGTGGATAGCTTTTTCGATGATGGGGTTTGTTTCTTCTTGGTGATTAGTGTTGTTGATGTTGTGGATGTTGTTGATTTGGACTTTCTCTTCTTACTTGATACCTTCTCTACACTTCCCTCTTCACTACCTCCACTACCCCCATCTCCATCCCCGTCATCATCATCATCTAACATAAAATCCATGTCATCCAACTCATCTAATCTAGCTAATTCAACTTCTCTCCCAGCCTCTTCTTCCAAATAGGCATCATTTACACTTTGACCAATTTCTAAATCAGCGGTGTCTCCGTGATAGTAGGATGATTTGGTCGTACCCCAATTGAATAATTTAGATGTTTTATCTTCTTCTTCATCATCTTCGGAGTCGGAGTTATCGTCAGAATCAGATGAGGAGGATGAAGCTTGCTCTATATCTTTTTGTTTAGTTTGCCTACCATCATCTTCTTCTTCGTCTTCTTCACTGCTGTCATTATCATCACTACTGCTATCCCCCTCATCATCCATACCTAAATCAAAAACACCCTCACGTTTAGTAGTTATACCATCATCCTCCTCACTACTACTGTTGTCTTCTTTATCACTTACATCTAACTGTAAATAATTTTCTTCTTGTAATTTATTATTGTATCGATCTACCTCATCGTACATTGGATCATTATCAGAATCATCATTCTCATCTTGATTGGTTGTAGTGTTGTTACGGTTTTTGTAAAGTGATTGATCACCAGTCTTTGCTGAATGTCGTGATCGTCTGCCCATGATGTATTATTTATTAGTATTAGATATCTCTCTTTGTATGTATATTATTCGATAGGTGTGATACTACTGTTTTCCACTATATACAAATTGGAATTAGTTGCCAAATATCGTATGATACAAGGTTTTGATATCGCTTGAGTATATGGCTTTCAAAGAATATTTTGATGGCTCTCAAAGAATATCTTTGCAATAAGGAATAGATCGGTAGGACTGATAACTATACCAGCCAATTCCTGATCGATAAGGGTATTAAAAAACTGATTCTTTACCTATATATTGACAGTAATCCTACAAGTATTGCAATACCAATCCACTATTCATCAACATCTCATACCTAGAGGTACCTATCATTTGAATTTTTGATTGGTGAGGATACCCTTCAGGGTGTATCCTTAGCAAACTCATTTCACCGATGTTAAAATCATTAACGCCGAACCCTTGAAGATGGCCGATGCTACTGCAATAACCAACAGATCAACCCATCCACCATTCCCTGAACCAGGATCAATAATTAAGGATCGATATTTCTGTTTAGGTCGTTTAGGGAAGGGTACTTTTTGTGCGGTAAGTTTTTAATTATGTATTGCAATATGTGTTCACATGTGATGTGTTCAACTTATGTATCATACCCATATACCGCATCTGATAATATCGAACTCATTATAAAAACAGATTCACAAATGTGTTGACTTATCATATTCACATCAAGATACTACAACAACAAATAATAATGATACCAATAAACAAGACAATAACAAAAAGAATAAACAACGTATAGTAGCAGCAAAAGTTGAATTAGCAAACTTTGTAGATTCTGGTGTAATTGATGGTGAGGCATCTGTATTAAAATTCTTAGACGCTAGTCTATCTACCGGGATGGTACCCACATTTGTTGATTATGTACGACAGGCTCCACCTAGTACTGATATTGAAACAACTGAGGGTGATGCTAAGGCAACAGAGAGTAGTAGTAAACCAGAAAGTAAAGGATCAGATGGTGGATTATCAGCTATTATTATGGAATACCTGCCAGGTGAGGATATGCATTTATTACGTGATCGACATTGTCAAAGTTTATTTGATAAGGGTGATGATAAGGAGAGTACGGGATTAGGACCGGGTGAGAAGGCACCACGACGATTGTCAATTGAAGATGCTGTATATCTTGTTGCTGATGTGATGTTACCATTGTTGAAGGCTATGCATGAAGTTGGTATGGTCCATCGAGATGTGAAACCTTCGGTAAGTACTTGTTTGTTTATTTGTGTGTCTTTTGTGTTTGTGTGATGGCCAATGAAGATATAAAAAAGCTCTAGAATTACTCCACGATACAATGTAGGATAAATCTTTATCCAATACGAGGCCCCACATCTACATTTTAAACTTATTCAATCACTGTATCATACAATATTCTAACCTTTGTTGTACTATTCCCTATCTGATTTAGAATGTTGTACGAACGGGCTGGTCTGATAAAAAGTTTAAAATTGTAGACTTTGGATTATCGAAATCAATCATTGTACCTAAAGATTCATCCGTTGCTGATACGGAACGTCCATGGAAGGGTAAGTGGATGTCACCCGATACCGCACATGATAATATGGAGGCATGTGTACGCGTCGAACGTGACACTGCTGAATTCCGTGGTACTAGTATGTATGCTTCTTTACGTGTACATCAGGGGAAAGATCATTGCCCACGAGATGATATTTGGGGATTATTATATGTCTTTTGTGATTTGGTATCGGGTGGATTACCCTGGATGGGATATGCGTCATCACGAGATCGGAGTAGTTGTCAAATAATCAAGGAGATGGTGGTAGGTGAACGAGGACGAACTGATTGGGAGGGTATTCCTGAAGAAGACGAGGGTAAGAAGGTTGTAGAGGGTATGGCATTGAAACCAAATCCAGAAAAGGTACCTCAAAATGGTGAAGATGCCATGGAATGGCTACTATTTGGTGCCGAGTATCATAATGCCAAGTACCGACATGCAATGAGAGGATCATCTGATTCTGAAGCCAATGTGGTTCTTCCTGAACCACTCGCACTCTCAAAGAATGAGCACTACGTTGATTGTCTACGGAAAGCATTCCGTCATGTGGCGTCATTAGGGTTTGTGGATATGCCAGATTATGATCTCATTGGTGAATGTTTACATGGCTTTCTCAAGGATATCAATCCCGAACATTCTGTTCCCTCGATTGATTGGAAAGATCGTCCCACGACATCATCTAAGCGTCGACGAAGTATGACAAGTAATGCACCCACATCGCTTGACACTGGTGGAGTTGCATGGAATTTACTCGATGAAGCAGCCGATCCACTTGATGATAGTACATTGTTGGAAGCTGATGTTGATCGAAGAGCTGCGCTCGAGGCGGCTGCTGCAGCAATGGATGACACCTCTCGTTCGGCAAAAGGTGAGGCTCCTGCTGCCTCCGCCTTGGATCCTGGTGCATCTTTCACCGGAGAAGCTGCTGATTTGGCAAGGCTACCATTACAAATGCAGTTTGCTCTAGCTCAGGTAGAATACAATGCTCGCAACGCTAAGGAAGTTCCACCACACTTGGCACTAAGGGATTGGATGTCATTGGCAGTACCACTTGCTCATGGAAAGTGGGATACAACATCATGGGAGCGAGGGAATCATCGCACTGATGATGATGGATATCGTAATGAAGTCTACATGTCAATTCTTCAAAAGTGTCTTGATGCTGCTGGCCCGTTCAATCGTTTCTCAGACAGAGAGTGTTACTACCTTCCTCTTGCGGAAGGCGAGACAAAGCCTAAAAGAAGAAGAGTAGGTACGAGTTCTGTTCCACAGCTGGTGTCTGAAAGTGGTGGCGCAGTCAAAGAAAGTCCTTTAGTGGTAGTTTCAAGAGTCTTCTTTTCACTGAGACTTGCATTGGATCAACAAAGAGGAAAGAACTTTGCCCCTCCGCCAAAGCTTTCCTTTGGTTCTTACTTGTAGTCACTAGCTTTCTGAATATGTACTTAGTAGCCTATTGTAATAGTATAACATTCTAATTACTCTTAATTTAATCAACACCTTTGCTGTCTGCAGTCTTTCATATCTATTTCGTCGGCCCAGTTCTTTAAGAATGCACATATCATGTCTGTATCTGACATTGTGCATAAGGCATGAGCTTGCATCCTGACAATATCTCCTCTTCGACTCAAATTATACTTTCTTGGGTTCTGCTCCTCTCCGGGCATCTAACGAGTTGGGAATCAAGATGTAAGCATTAACTACTCACAGAATAGAATCAGTCACCGTATCAGCCATCTCTGCAGCAGTCCTTGCCATTGCCTCAACCTCTTCCAATGTTGGCATAGATGCCAATGTCTCTGCACCAATAATATCTCCACCTGCATCTCCGCCAGAATAACCAGACCCTCCCCCCAAGAGTGTACACACATCCCCCTTGCAAAAGTCCATGAGCATGACTTCTCTTTCATCAGCTGTGGGAGGATTGAGTATAACATAAAGAAATGGAGCATTGGCAGAGATTGCAACCGCAAGTGGAAATGTCAATCCAAGCAAAGTCTTTTGTAGTGCTTCTTTCTTATCAACGTAATTCATATCTTGTGCATTATTGTTTTTAGCATATTGACATGTGTTTGTATTGTATCGTTTCGTTTGATGCAGTTCTGTTGGTCTCATTGAAAAGCATGCTATTGGATTTATTTGAAGAAATAGAACTATTGACGATAGTACAAAAGTATTCAATGTACAACCTGCAATTGTCATGATAAGACGTTGTCTACTACTGTCGATATCCTTCAATATTGCATCTCCTAGATCAGAATATATAGATTCTGTTTGCTCAAAGTAAACATAAACAATGTTGTAACTATCATTAGAGCTGCATAGTGTGAGTCACCGACATACTCGACAACAATAACAAAATGACAAAGTAAGAAGGTATCCTAGGCCTTAGGCAGAAGTTAGTAAGTTTCTCGCGGAGTTGGGAAGTAAGCAGAGTGGATCAACGTCTTGTTTGGTGAAATGACAGAGTAAAGAATAAGTACTCTAAGTGTATGACTGTCTAGTGACTACCTTTACTTCTTATTCCCTAATATAACATATCCCCAACAGCACAAACAAACAATGTAATCAAGACATACATTTCAACTTATGCTAAAACAGCCTCTTTCTTAGCTGCTACACCTGCTACCTTGGCCTTCATTTCTTCTTCACCCTCCCAACCTTCAAACCAAGCAACACCATGCTTTCTTGTTCCATCAAAGACATTCCTTCCATGCATACACTTGTAATTATCTAGCAATACGACATCTCCCTCTGTCATTTTAACAAATTGAACATTCTTCATGGTAATCTCATCCATGTGCTCTAAGTCGGCATCACTTATATCACCATCATCGCCGTAGAACATATCTGACTTGTTAATCTGAGAAGCACCATCCTCGAAACGTTCAGCACCATACACTTCTTCCCTATCCTTACGAAGCTTGGATGAATGTGAATGGACGTTACAAAACCAATGTGGCTCTCCGGTAACTGGATGACTTAGAATTGGTGGTTGACTGGGCGCTCTTGCCTGAAGCATTTTAACATTATCATATCCACCCTCACCCCATTGTAAATCGACTGAGAAGTCCACCTTGGAATTAATAGCTGTACTTGCCAATCCTTTCACTAATCCCATAACGCCTGGTTGGACAAACTCCGGTAGGTTATCAACCCAACCAAAGAATGGTAATTCCATTACACTATACCGAATATTACGATTGTATAACTTCTCAACAAGGTCGGACTTTAAATCACGAAAGATCTGTCGTCCATCGGCAATTAAGAATTCTCCACCAGTCTCAGCTGCCTTGAAGCAAACAAATGCCGCAGCACGAGGTGCACGTGTCCCAACAAATTCATTATGCATCCCAATGAAGAAATTTTTACGACTTTCTTTATTCACTGCCTCATAGACTGGTGAATTCTTCTCACCATTCACAGTTGGTCGAGCTGATACTGAATGGAGTGGATCTAAACATGTTTTCATACCAATTGCCTCGTAGAATTTAACAAATCCATCTTGTTCCTTCATTAAGTCGAACTCGCGGAAGATGACTGCACCATTATCAACCATTTGTTGTTTAATTTCCATTGCATGTTCTTTAACATATGCCAATTGTCCTTCGATATCATCACTTGCTAATCCGATATCGGATGATTTAATTGTTGGTGCGAATTCTATCTTACTTGATTTGAGTTCCTTCTGACTTTCAAGAATGTTTGGTATCTTATCTCCCCATACTGTTAGTGGTGCTAGTGGTGACTGTGCTGCAACATCTGACATGTGTAGTGGAGTATTCTTTGCTATTGTTCGTCTTGAAGAAGATGTGGTAGAAATGGGGGCAAAAGCCGTGGTTGATGAAACACCAACGCCAATGGCTAGAGCAACTGCTGATATACTAAACTTAACCATGATCTCTGTATATTATATATTATTATTTATTTGCTGGAATAAGGAGAGTTGTACCTATGTAGTTGCAGTAAAAAAGTGGAACAAATCTTCTGTGTTGTCCACCCACTAAAGGCTTCGGTTCTTTGTTTTAGGCTATTAACAAAGAACCGAGGTTCCTATAGTGTGCTTCTTCAAGGATACCGTATCCTAATTTAGGGTATCCTTTTTCTCCTCTATCTTTTTCACTTTTATTCTGTTGTCTTGCTCGATTCTCGATTCTCCTCTAGATATATACTCCAATATGCACTTACTACTATCAGTTATCCTTATAGTACTACCGCTGGATGTATCTTCATTCACATCATCAAATTTATATCAATCACAACGAACAAACCAGGAAACAAAACTCAACCTCTTTGGAGCAAGTACACCACCTCGAAAAACAACAGAAGATATCAGATCATATCCAGAATCTAAACCAGCAACATATGATATAAAGCCAGGTAGTTTTGGATTCGGACCTGAAACGATTGTAGCACCATTGTTGAAGCAGACCCAGTTGGAAAATCGAAAGTTGAAAGTTGTATATGTAAGTGCATTTGATATGTTATTGTTAAAATGCCAATAACATAATACATAATATATGATATGCTCACTCCCTTATTAGAATGCAAAAAAGGACGGCTGGGATGCTAGAGAATTCCATAAAAAAGTAGATGGAAAAGGCGCTAGTGTAGTGTTAGCAAAATGCCGTGGACAGTGGATAGGAGGCGTGAGATGTATTGTGTTGTATTTATCTCTTTTTGCTTGATCAAAATCTAACTCATATAGATTCTCCCCTTTTATAGTATAATCCTCGTGGTTGGGCGAGTTTAGGCGGAAGCAGACCATCTATTGCAAGCTTTCTATTCTATTCGAAACTCTTCGGTGGCTGGCAAAAGCTCAGAGTGGCTAGAACGGGTGGTATGGCATGTGGTAAGGATGAGTTCGATACAGGAATATACTTTGGTTCAGATGCTCTAGTGATACCATTAAATGGACAGCAGAGACCGAAAAGTGTTGCAAGTAGACTCGGGTACTTCTTTGAATGTGGACCAGAGAACAAATCGACATTGTTACCAACCAAAGGAGCTGATACAAACTTAGATGAGTTGTATGTCATCTCAGGAGTCTATAAGCCAGGTGAAGGTATACCAAACAGTGGCGGCGTAACGGACATGGGTCTGTATTAGTATTGTATACAGATAATGTACATTAGATTGTATCAAATCTTGTTCTTCACACTGCAATATCAGCATCTAGGAGTTCGGTCGTTTGTAGATAATATATATATATATATATATACTGATTAGCATTAGATTATATTGTATCAAATCTTCTTCTTCAATACTGCAATATCAGCATCATCGAGTTCAACAAAACCTCCTCTTTTCCCGTCAACTCTCAACACAGTAGCTGGAGCTTCAAATACACTTTCATATCCTAGCTTCCTCTCATACAAGCTCTTTGCTGCATCATTTTCTACCTCTACACGAAGATACATCTCATCAAATCCCAACTCTTGTTTTGCAACTCGTTCTGCTTCTTTGCATAATGCTGCAGCAACCCCTTTTCTTCTGTGTTTGTCTGATACACAAAGATTTGAAAGACTAAGTATCGCTGTGATATCTGGTGATAACAGTTGATTTGCAATATCAAATACACTAGCATCCTTGTATTCCCTACGTTGTTTAGGCCCAAGTGATGCAACTGCTTGAGTAAGCTTAAACTCTGATTGTTCTGCCGATAATATATCCTTTTGATTCTCTAACAGACGAACTTCTAACGTTGTAAGACCCATTATATCATTAGTATCACCTCCCTCTTCTACGGCAGCTAATACAAGTGCATCAAGTTTTCTTGACCCCATTCTATCACCGTACTTCTCCATCAAATCGTCTTTTTGTATTGATATAAGTGAAGACTTGGATGATTCAGATACGTCATCACTCTCGTCTATGAGTAACTGTTGCGGTGAGCCGAGCCAAAATGACTCTACCATGAACTGAGCTGCTTTGGTCATAGATTCGTCACTACCACTCATAATTTGTACTTGTACATTACTACTAGATTGTATTTCATCCTCTGCTGTTGCTGGTGTATCTGCAAAGAACATGTATTGTTGAGTTGTTGATTTTGATCTTGATATCGATTGTGAGGTGGAGAAAGCCCATGACTTATCGACCATACAGAATAATAAGGCGATGATTGTTATGTACATCATGATCTATATACCTACTACTGATATTTATACTGATATTATATTGAGTAGTATTGCAATGACTCACTACCATTATGAGGAGCGAGCGAGGATACTCAACATTATAACTAACGTTGTATCGCTTTTATTCCGAATAAGACATAAAGAGTGCAAATTGCTCTTGCTTGCCGTTCAAGTCATCAATCAATACCATAGCATTGTCAGCTTAGTAACAATACTATACTGCATATAATAATTAAAAGGATAGTAAAGAACCTCGCAAATGGAAATGAGCAACTCTTCTCAACAATTAGAATTGGATGAGCCACTACTCTCAACACAACCAAACATAAGACATGATAATTCTCATGAGTTGCAAATGAACAATACTAATGGTCTCGGTATAACACCTCGTATATTAGATAGAGATGGTACATTCTCCCAATCAAGAGGACGATGGAGTGTTGCTAATACTACTAGTATTACAGGGACACGACAAAGAAGACCTATCAATACTACACCTCCGTCAGCTGCATTTAATCAACAGGCTGCAATACCACACGGAATAACTTCTGATCAATCATCACAACAATCAAGACCACATGATAATAACTATAATAATGATAATCACAGTGTTAATAATACCAGCAGTAGTATATGCTGTCTAAATACAGATAATCCATTACAACCCTTAAGTCCTCGTAGATGTTGGGACGACTGGTTTCACACTATATCCGATATGCCAACATGTATATTAGTATTAGGTGTATTCACAGCATACTTTATAACGATTGTTATCTTTGCTGGATTATATTTAACTGTTAATAAAGTTGGTATATATTATGATGGTGATGATAGTGGTACTCATGGATCTGATACTAATTTATTAACAACAGAGGAGAATGATATGAACTTGATAGAAACTAGCGGCGACCCTTCGTTCTGCGGTATGGATATTAATAATCATATGGAGGCATTATACTTTAGTTTAAGTACCATGGCAACGATAGGATATGGAACTTCAGATTATTATTTTGGCGAATGTTGGACACCCTTCATACTGGTACTATTACAGGTCTTTTCGGCTATAGTCTTTTCATCACTGGCAATTGGATTATTATTTCAACGAATGTCAAGAGGACAGAAACGAGGACGGACTATAGTATTTAGTGATGTTGCTGTTATTCGTAAGGTGAGAGGACAATGGTATTGGATGTTTCGAGTTGCAGAATTACGAAAAAGACATATTATAGGAGCAAAGATTCGTGTGTTTTGCGTTCGACATGAACGATGTCCTGTATCAATGATTGGAGATTATCAAAATGGTAGGAGTAATACGGTTGAGCTCGAGACTGCACACTTTGTTTCTCATCCACTGCCGCTGTTGAATGGAAGTAGTCAATCTACGCCTTATGACTCTTCTTCTTCGGAGGATTTTGAACAAAGTATATTGATGGGATTGCCACATGTAGTTGTGCATCGAATGGATAATTTGAGTCCAATGGTACCGCCTCGTCCAGTCTGGTATGATGAGAGAGGAGTTCCACACGGTGTGATGCCAGAGACACAAACTACTGATCAGCAGACTGGATACGACAAACAAAGTAGTCTGTTAATGGAAGAAGGACAATCAGGTGCATTATCTTCTCCAAATATACAACAACAATCATCACAGGAAGAACTTACTCATTTTCTACAAGATCGTCAGGCTGAAATTATATGCTTTCTTGAGGGTACATGCGAGACAACAGGCATGGCATTACAGGCACGACATTCATATCGGATTGAGGATGTAGCATTTCATCAGACTTTTGCCCCATGTGTATACCCAGCCAGCAGTAGTGCATCCAGTCACATGACGGGTAAGAAGAAGTGGTGGAAGCCATTTAGAAAGAACAAAGCCAAGGTGGATCAAGATGATGATGATTGTGAGAATGTCAACTTGAATAGCAATGCAGCTCTGGAGATTGATTTCACTCAGTTTCATGATTTGATGCCGGCACCGATGGATTCAATGTCATGTCCGTATATACCATTATCCTCTGTAAGATAGTAATAAGCCAGTACGATTAGCTAAGGATAAACATTAGACTGGAGTTACTTAAAGCATCTTTGCTTGCTTACTTACTATCTACTTATATAAAATTGTTTGTGGTAGGTATCCTTTGTGGTATCTTTTTGAGGTGATTGAGACAAGGAAAGGTGTCAAGATGATATGAATGCTATTTGTCATCTCCTTCTCTAAATACAATTCATCGTATTGATTCAAGTTTAATATTATCAGAAACTTTATCTCTTAACTGGTTTATCAGCGGTTGCGGCTTGTCTAGAAAGATACCACACAACAAACATAACACAGAAGCAACATTCTCTACAAAATTGTTGCAATGAAGATGAACCTCTCTTTACTCAGACAATGGCTAACTTTCCTCAATCCAACACCGTCAAATGAAGATGATAATAATATAAAGAATAATTTTGAGCCGTCTAAGAGGTTATGTGAGCGGGACTACGTAATTGTTGGTAAGCATTATGTTGTACGATATTAAATGCATTGCAACTTCAACTAAGCGATTCCTCCTCAATATGAATGTATTATTATACAGACATGCTGAATAGTCAAGACGAAGATATAGTGTCATTCTGTATTACTGATCCGCATCAGACAGACAACCCAGTCATTTATATAAGTGAGGTGAGTTCTTGATATGATATCCACGAAGGCAAGAGGCTCTATGGTATTTTTGTCTTATTCTCACAATGAAATGGATATGAATCACATCATTACATTAGGGATTCTCAAAGCTAACGGGTTATGCATTTGATGATGTAGTTGGGAGAAATTGTAGATTCTTACAAGGGGCCGAGACTTTGGATGAGGATAAGCAGCGTATATCAGATGCGATAAAAGCAGAGAAGGATTGCTCGGTCAATCTGCTAAACTATAAGAAGGATGGGACAAAGTTTATCAATGAGGTAAGTATTCTTTGTTTGCAGATGCAAGGAAGAAGATTTGTATGGGGAGTAATGGTGAATATTCACCTTATGTTGCTCGATCTATTGCTCACCCCATATTATGTGTCGTCTCTTATCACATTGTCACCTACAGTTTTTCTTAACTACACTGAGAACGCCGACTAAAGAAGTTGCATATTACATCGGGATACAAGTTGCAGTGGACAAAAAAGGCCCGGGTCAGATGCCATCTAATCCAGGTAAGTTTGTGAGAATCAAATGAGTAAGAAGGGGATGCCTTGTAAGACAGTAGCTTTTGATCGTATGTTATTTATAATCTATATTCATTTGACTGATAATCTTTGTTTCTATTGTTTCTTTACACCAAAGGCTGGGTATATACACTAGGTAACCATGTATAATTATTCAGAGTGATGCAATAAAAGA
>Ga0214480_100888_pt1 | contig 14298 bp, 12 predicted proteins | sample M1_20Mar14CPVII9_3_FD_165042 | JGI IMG/M metagenome (GOLD analysis project Ga0214480, IMG submission 165042) | Marine eukaryotic communities from Monterey Bay, California, United States - M1_20Mar14CPVII9sort6BwellE17 | ecosystem: Environmental > Aquatic > Marine > Unclassified | place: USA... | reverse complement strand
GCACTGGCGGTGGATGCAGTAGCAAACCGTGGATCTAATCTACTTGTACTAATCTGTTCGAATTTATCCTTCACTTCATCTTTGAGGAATATTGAAAAGTCGATCGGCTGTCCTGGAACGGTAAAATCTTGTACTGATAGGATTTGTCGTTTATAATTTGGTGATGTTTCACTACCCGTTGTTGATGCTAGTTGATATAATGCTGCTCCACCACTTTCACGAAACACATCTAGAAATACAGGTGTTGAATCATTCACCCATCCCACTTGTAAATTACCCTCATGACAACCAACTTGTACTTTATTTGCTCTTCGATCATCATCACTTCGGGGGAAGCATCGTAATGCCCCACCCTCTTCTTCTTGCCATCCATCATTTAAGTATACTAACCATGTAACACTTCGTCTAGTTGGCATCATCCATCCCCTGTAGTATGTAGAGATAATGATTAACATTAAGACACATCTTGTGCACAAGATGTGCACATAGAAAATACATATTTTACTCACTTAGTACCCTTCGTTTCCTCATGATGTTCATCTAAATGCCTACCCAACTTGGCACCTACTTCATACCAATTAAATGTCATTTCGTGCTTATATTCCCCATCAACAGCCAGTGTTGGTCTATTCAATTCTTTTGAAAGTTGGATGCGTAGTTGCTTCATCAAATCTGCGAATTCAGCTCGTATTGCTGTATTACCCACAGGACTATCCCATCCTGCACCACCACGAAATGTCTGTCGATCGGCCTTTACAGTAAACCCTTGTTCATCACGTTTACGTGCTGTATTGGTTAATCCATCAGGTTGGAATTGTCCATTATTAAATAATTCACGTGCATCTTGTCTCATTTTTGCTAAGAGATTTGGTGGTAACCAATTTGGTATTATTGCCACTCCGCCTGATGATATCTTTTGTATATCTTGTGCTGATAGTAATGGTGAATACTGTTGTTCATTGTTGTTGTTATTGCTGCTATCCTGGTCTTCAGTTGAGATGACGTTTGTTGTCTCTGCAATTAATTGAGATGATGCATCTGATAGGGTTGTTGAACTGCTCTTCTGCGAACCGCCGACCTGACGATTATTATTAAGGAATGCACTTACATGATGCTTTGATATACCGAGAACAAGAATTGCAAGTATTGCCGCCAGTAGATGATGCATAATTAAGAGTAATCGATCGATATCATAAAGAAGGATAAAGAGACTGGCTTTGTCCCCGTGACGAAAAGTTGAAAACACGGGACCACAGCTAATTAAACAATGGTAACCCGATATATATACACTGCATGACAAAGAGAGACAATATGTGGTACATACTACCATATTGTACACCACCACCATCTATATATTAGATTTTGACATACTAAAATATGCTACAATTTGCAATTTGCATGCTCGATTTGCAAACAAAATTGCATAAAGTTGGAAGTTGTTCTCCAATCCATAAAACCGATAAGTAATCTTAGAACAATGGATCAAATACCAGTCAATAGTATCATCGGCGGTGGTGGCAACTCGTGGCCTCCAGCATTGCGTCGTCAGCTTGGCCTTCCATCAACAACTTGCTCATCGAAATCAAAATCCTTTAACGATGAACTGTCTGCCGATATGCTACCAACAACAGCCCAATCCTCCTCTACAGCAAATACAACAACATCTACATCATTAGCATCACACGAACTACGTCAATATATACACAAAACATACTCAACATTAACATCCATACAACGGCAATTGCATCGAGGTGAGGAAAGTTACTTTGAACAAACATACTCTCATGGTAATTTGTTACAGGGTTGGGATAATATATGGATTGAACAGCATAACAATTCAAATAGTTATACTAGTTATACTAATAGCAGTGGTGGTGGTGGAAATATGTATTCAAGTAGCAGTGGTATGGGTGAAGATGGCTCTTCTAGCAACATATCAAACCACAATTATGCACATCATATGAACAATAATAATAAGTCGATACCAATACGTAAAATGCCAGCTGAATATCGATGGTTTACATCAAGTTGTGGTTCTAATCTTCCGATTACAAGTACTGATAATAGCAATGGTGGTACTAGTAGTGACAGGGTAGCTGCATTGGAGCGGTGGAGTTTAATCGATAGACCGCCAACTCCAGAAGTACAAGAAGAGAAGCAGGTTGCTACTAATGAAGAAGAAGTGGATAGTAGTTTGATGAAGAAGAAGGATGAGGTCAATGTTGCAGTTACATCATTTGATAACAGGGTTAAGAGAGGGTAGATCCAGCATTGATATCACCGCACAGTCTACAAAGGATACGGTAGCTGCCAAAGTTGAATCAAATGTGGCATCTACTACAGTGAACGAATCTCCTCATCTAGCCAATGGCAAAGAGGCAGACGCGGCAGCCGATCAAACAATGGACATTGATTCATCATCCAAAGTGGTAGTTGAGTCAGAGAACCAGTCCAATAAAGATCAACCTTATAAAGTTGCCAATACTGAGCCTCAGTCTCACCATACATTATCATCGGGGCAATCAAGTATGGACGTGGAGACGGCATCATCAACATTAGAATTTACAACAAGGAAGGATGAAACTAATGAAACACCAAGTTACGTGATGCCTCGAGCTCATGCAACATTCAATCATCATCAGATGATATATTATCTTCTTCTCCTACTGCCGCCGCCGCTGATGATAAAGATCAAACGAACACTGCCACTATACAATCGAATAAACAAACAGAAATAACATCATCCAATGGTAAAACTAGTACTAGTAGTACCAGTGATATCAATAGCACGATGGCCAGTGAAATCAATAGCATGATGATGGATCATCCAAAGAATAGTGTTGCCGATAAAGACTCCTCTGAGATGACAGGCCATACCACTGATCACAAAGGCACGTCAAAGGAACAAGAATCCTCGACGAGTGTATCATTACCACAGTCCAAACGTGCCCGCCTTGATACTAATCAACTATCCAAGGACGATGGCTGTGCCGATGATACCACTTCTTCTAATACAGATATGAATGCAAATCTATCTAAGGAACAAGATGATGATCAAGAAGAAACCAACAAGGTTCAGCAATCAGACCCGATAGAAGAGGAGGAGAAGGTCGAGACTATACCCACTTCTTCCTCCGCTGTGACGGATGGTAGTAGGACATCATCATCAAGGAGAAGTACAAGGAAGCGTAAGGCTACTTCATAGTCAATTTAGTATTAACTAAATATGACATATCACATGTCAACAATCGGACATTATAGTACTATACTGGGGCACTCTAGATACAAAGAAAAAGTAAAAAAACCATTGATGATTAAATTTTGAGGTCGATACATAGATCTCCATAACTCTAGAGAGAACATACCCCAGCCTAACTACCCCAAGCTACCCCACTCCTCCTGATAGCATGGATAGACTGATAGTTGGCGTCCATATTCTTCCTCAATATATCTTAGTTGTTCGTCGATATATATTAATATAATTGCATATATAAAAAAAATAGTATGAATAATCCAAACAATAGCAGTGACGAAGAAGAAATTAATCTATCATCTGATGATGATAACAACTCTTATGGAGCATACGGTAAACGACGTAATAAACGCAAGGCAAACAATAATGGTATGAATGATAAAGAACGTAATTTATATGGTATATTCTATGAAGATGATTCTGACAATGATAACTATAGAAATAGAGGTTATAAAGGGAGTGGTTATGGAGGTAGGAAGAAAGCACGAAAGTACGATAAACAATCGAATCGATTGGCTGGTTTATCGTTTGTTAAGGCTGGTGAAGATAAGAAGAATACTAATGATATAGCGGATGATAAAGGGGATGTTAAAGATGATAATAATAAGGTAGATGAAGAGGAGCCAAGCTGGTTAAAAGAAAAACCCAAATCTAATACTGCACATGATGTGAACAAGAATCAGCCCTCTTCCAAACAATCAACTACTAATGATACCAAAAACAACAACACTACACCTAAACAAAACGATAATGATATGGAAATAAGCGATGATGAGAATGAAGAAGAAATAAAGTTATTACAACAACAACAAGAGAAATTTAACAAGTTATTAAATGTTGTGAATACTTCTAACAATCCATTACAGCAACAACAGAAACAGAAGAAACCAGTAAAGTTGCAAAGTACGAATGTTAATTCTAATGTCGGTGTTGATAGTAGTATTGAGGGTATGGGCGTTGGCGGTGGTATTGGATTTAGTAGAGAGCGGGAGGGTGGAGGGCAATCTTGTTCTGTAGCTCAATCTGCTGGACTTGGATTTGCCTCATCTTCTAATACCTCCAATGGTGGTCAAGATGAGAAACCATTCATAAGTGGCGGTGTTGGCATGTCCACTAGTGGACTAGGTCATCAATTGGGTGGTATTGATTCATCTTCTGCTGCAGCAGGTATCGGTAGTCAAGGGGGAGGCTTAGGATTAGGACATCACTCATCTCAAAGCAATGAACAGTTTTTAATAGGCAGGGGACGGGGTAGTAGTGTGCCTTCATCTAATCAAGGAGGATTAAGTGGTCTTGGGTTGGGCGCCTCTTCCTCTAATATGGGTGGTGGATTGGGATCATCAAATAATAACAGCAACTATCCAATGAGTGGAGGAGGACTTGGTCTAAGAGCATCTAACAACAACTTTCAACAATCACAATTTACAAAACCAAAACGCAAAGATCCAAACTTGGGTAAATGGGAAAAACATACAAAGGGTATTGGTATGAAATTATTACAAAAGATGGGATATGAGGGTAGTGGTGGATTGGGTGCCAAGAAGGTAAAGAAGAAGCGTGCTGCTGCCGCTTCCACTGATGATAATGATCAGAAGAATACAACAACTAACCAATCAGCAGCAGCAGCTCAACCACCAAGTGACGAACAACAAGGAGAAACAGAAACACAAATTAAAAAGGGTATATCCCGTCCAGTCGAGGTAGTAGTCCGTCCCAACGGACTCGGATTAGGATTTGGTAACTTTAAGGAACAATCACAACTGAAAGTTAATCGTCAAATTGAGGCGGAAGTTCGTGGTATTGAATTACCCAAGGAGGATAAAGATAATGAAGACAAGAAGAAGAAGGGGATATTTGATGGTATTGATGAATCATTATTACCAAGTACTGCTAGTTTATTGGATAATACTTCGGGTAGTTGGCGTAAGGGCGGTGGTAAGGGTAAGAAGAAGAAGAAACGAAAGATTATAAACTATCAGGATATACTTGATCAACAAACTACTACTAAACAAGAAGATGATGGAAAGATGAAGATTATTGATATGCGAGGTACTGCTACATCATCTACTGATATGAGAGATGTACCGTCCGGTAGTACCAACAATTCAGCAATAACAACAGAGGTACCCATCGGTGAAGAGCTACTACACAATGTCACCCTATTACTAAATACACACAAGGGACAGTTACGAACTGCATCCTACATGGTCCAAAGTACAAAATCTAAAATATCAACACTCGAAAAGGAAGTTAATGAAATGAAAGAACGACGAGAGGTGATTAAACAACGCAGTACCAAGATGAAGTTAGCCTTACGTGTTATTGATCAAGCGGAAGATATTATTGATAAGTTATCAGTAGTAATGAAAGATATAGGCCACATCGAGCGGTTAGATTATGGTATGAATGCACTACAAGGTCTATTTCATAATCTCTACAACAACTTCTCAAGAGAGGAACGGAAGGCACTCAAGTTTGATAGTACACTTATACCATCAATTATCAAGCCAATACTTGATGCCTTGACGTCAAGTTTAAATCCACTTACCATGACCGACTTTCCATCATGGATGGATCAGCTCACCAATGGTATACAAACTTTATGTAATGAAGTGGGTACCATTAATGAAAAGTATGTATTGCGTGAAATGATATATATGCAAAGTATAGTACCGTGGGTACAAAGTGCATTGAATTCATCAAGATGGGATGTTACTATTCAAGTCGAGGCTGGTCTTGGGGTATACGAGCATATTATCAAGTCTGTATCTACATCATTACAAGATGCAGAGGAAGAAGAAAATAACATGCTCAAGGAAGACATTACAGATGAACTTGTCCAATCTGCTGTATTGCCCAAGCTTGTACGAGCCGTGAGTCAATGGAGACCAAAATTGAATGACAATGGGCATCAGCAGCAACAAGGACAACAACAAGTTGTCAATCCACTTCATTTATGGATATTGCCATGGCTACCATACATTGCCAATAATTCAATCCTCGGAGGACTATTAGATGATGTACGACGTAACTTGAAGAAGACGTTATCATTCCTAAGCAAGTCAATATCGAATGATATTGAGTTTATCCGTTGTTGCATGACAACCTTATCTCCCTGGATAAGATTATTTGATGAAAGTTCTGTCTTTGAATTGACATCCAATTCGGTAACACCTCGATTTGCAAGATCACTTGCCCGAGTCAAGGTAGAGATTGATTCCTCAAGACAAGATTGGGAACATTTGAATGTGCTATTTGAGTATTTTGACAAGGGACTAATGTCAAGTAATGACTTTATATCCTTGATCGAGGGTGAGGTCCTTTCATCATATGTATACACTTTATACTCCACTTTGAAATACAAGAATAGTACGCTGCAAGATGTGAAGAAGTTCTACATGGCATGGAAGGAGCACATCTTTGTCCAGCCTACAAAGAATCAGACTAGCACCTCAAATAGTGCACATCTGAAACTCCAATCTGATCCAATGATATGTCGATACTTTTATGGTGGGTTAAAGATGATCCAAGCCGCAATTGAATCGAACAACACATTATTAGACAGTTTACAACCAGCACACCCTACAGATTGCAACTACCGCATTGCCCTGATGCATCGATCAGCTACTAATAATGAGAATGTCAAGCCTGCAAGGGGTACGAATGTTCGTGTACAACAAAAGACACAACTTCCACCAACGGGTAGTAGAACAGAAGCATCTTTTAAGGAGGTAGTTGAATCATTTTGTCATCAGCATGACATATCATTTCGTCCCAAGTCGAACTCTATGAAAGATGGTAAGCCGATATTCCTCTTTGGAGATCATCCTGTCTACCTTGATAAGAATGTGATTTACACATTACGAGCAAATGTTTGGCAGCCGATATCTCTAGAACATTTGGCAGCGAGTGTATGACTAGTATAGCAGTTATTAACAACTAAGAGAAAGTTGGACGTATGAGTAGTTACAGTGTACTGAAAGTGTTACTATCAAGAGCTTCTAACTAATTTATACTTCCCGACTTGGACACCCTACTTAACTAACTCTCAATGCGATACAACAACCAACCAACAAGCAACACCCCATAAAACCTGAACCTCCCACCCTAAAATAAATATCGTCATTTGTTTCGCATGCTAAGTAGAATTTTTATGACTCACTAACTGCTATTTGCTATATGCTTGTACTAGACAATCTAGACGGACCATGGTCAAGTTATTAGCGTCTATTACAGCGACAGCGTTGTTTGCCATCATTGGCAGTGGTGATGCTTTTCAATCACCAGCTGTATCCAGTATTTTGCAGCGGCACGTCGGCGGAAAAATCGATACCAAAACTCTCTTGCAATCAACAATTATTAATGGTGAAACACCAACAGAAATCTCTACAGATGATGAACCTACAATAGCTGCTGATACCGATACTCAAAGTTCTAAAACTCCGGAGTTCAACTGGTTCAAGGCATGGCATCCAATAGTACCAATCGAATTTCTCGATAATGAAAAACCGCATAAATTCAAGTTACTAGGTATATGGACATCGTTATTTGGAATGACGGGCCGATTGATACAGAATCTCCAAAATTCCAATCAAGGAAGGATCGTCCCAAGGGTGCTAAGAAGTTAGATGGTAATTGGCGGTGTTTTGTTGATCAATGTCCTCATCGTAAAGGTATTTCTTATGAAAGTTTTATATTTGTGCATATCATGTGCACAAAGTGCGTATATAGCATGAATTGTGTGTTTTGTTTGGTATAGTTATTGTACGGCGAAATGTCTCAATATGCTATATTTTGCTCTTTACAACAGTCCCATTGAGTGAAGGTCGTGTGGAAGATGATGGATCACTTACTTGCAGGTGAGTCTATTATATAATATACTAAGTTTTGGTTTTGATTATATGATATGCCACTAACACTCACTCATCACTTGGCACACAAACTAAAGTTATCATGCTTGGAGATTCAATGGAGAGGGAGAGACAATTAGTGTTCCACAAGTTCCTACAAGTGAATTGGAGAATATTAAAGCCAACCCAAAGAGTAATTGCAATAGCTTCCCGGTTCAAATAGTCGATGGAGTACTCTGGACTTGGCCTGATGCTTCTGATGATGGGAAGATCGAATCGGCACTTACTCCCGTCCCAACTAATGACTTTGGTGGTGTAGAAATTGCAACAGAGAGACTTTGGAAAGGACCCTGGAACTTCCGTGAACTGCCATATTCCACTGATTACTTCATTGAAAACGTTGTTGACCCATCTCACGTACCAGTTAGTCATCATAATGTTGTCGGTAGTCGATATGGAAACCTGGGAATGAATGTACAAACTTCCAAACCTTTGACAAGAGATGGATTTGGTATTGCTACGTCAAGTTTAGAAGAAGAAGGATCATCGGCAACAACAACCTTTACTGCTCCATCTCAAGTGCTTATTCGATCACCATTTGGAGAGGATGGAGCTGCTCAATACCTTGAGTTATATTCTTCACCATCCAGACCGGGGTTCTGCAACCATGTCGGAAGGATGGTTATTCTCAAAGATAAATCACTTGTTATGCCAAAACTACTACGTGCCTTCACCTTACCCCTTCCAACTTGGACTAATCACATCATGGCGTCGGCCTTTTTACATCAGGATGCTTTGTTTTTACATGGTCAAGAAAGATCACTTGCTCATACTGGAGAATACAGAACGTCCCAACCTGAGAATGATAGTTATGCCAAAGCTGTCATGCCTAGTAGTGCCGATAAAGGAGTAATGATGTTCCGGTCTTGGCTAAGCAAGTTTGCGGGTGGGCATGTTCCTTACAAGGGAGATTTGACAATGCCGGTTGCCAATAATGATGTTGTCTTTGACGTGTGGAACTCCCATACAAAGCACTGTAAGGTCTGTTTGGCGGCGTTGAAACGTTTGAAGGTAGCCCGCTCATTGGCCTTCTTTGCAGCTGCTTTAGTCGCAACGATTAGACCTAAACTCTTGGGTATTGTCGGTTCAACTATCAGTGCCCTAGGCTTGAGCGGCCTTGGATTTACTTTATCTAAGCTCATCGCCATGTTTTACAAGTACGAGTTCAGTCATGCTGATAATCACTAGGTAGATAGGTAGTGTCGATAAGAATACATAGTGTACATATATGTTTGAGTTACATCTTACTCCATCTCTACTCATTCCTTAGCAGCGGCTGATAGAAAGTTCTTCAAGTAAAGATATACAAATGGTGCCGTCACCACTTGACAATCAAAACGATCAACCACGCCCCCATGTCCTGGTATTAGTGCACCAAAGTCCTTTGCCCCATGTGCACGCTTCACGGCACTAGCAAGGAAACCCCCAAATGGTGATACAATACTAACATACAATGCCAAGGCTAAGGCATGCTTACCAATATTGGCTATACTCGTATCCTTGCCAATCATACGCTTTAGCAGAGGTGCGGCAACGGCCAAGGTTGACAGTCCGGCACCTACAAATCCCTCAACTGTCTTTTTAGGAGATAGACGGGGAAGGAGTTTATGCTTCCCCAATAGTACACCGAATACATATGCCATTGTATCATTCACAACAACCAAAAGAGCAGGGAAGAGGACCCAAACTAATCCATACTCTTTTACGGTATTCACCCAAAAAGATGATTGACCAACCAGGAAAAGCTGATATATGACATGACACATATTGATAAGTTGAGATAGGTTGAGATGCATGTTAATCATGCACAGATATCTCAAAATCTTACCAAGGAGAAGTGGCAACATGCAACTTTCCCTAAATACCTGCGGTAGATATCTTCTGCATCTGGACTATTGACCATTGCAAGTTGAATAACACCACCAACTAAACTAACAGCTGACATACCGAATGTTATTAAATTCATTTGATCCATAGACATTGATGTATATTCTGAAATCATTTTTCTGTATATCATAAAAGATAAGTGTGAGGATCTGAGATTGAACATATCATATGCACACAAAGTATATAATCAATAGACATACCTTCCAGAAGTAAACATCATAGCCGTAGCAAACCACCACCACTTTTGCAATGGAAATGAAACAATACCATCATCATTATCTCCCTTCTTACTATAACTTTCAACAACATTTGTACTCTCCGAATACAGACCAAGTTGCATTGCAAACACTAACCCAATCAATCCATTCGTACCTGTAAATTTCAGTAGTAGATATACAGCTACTAACATTAATACTGCCGGTCCTGTACGTTCTTGTAAATTGGATAGTTTACTATTTGCAGAAGTTGCACTTGCTAATGCTGGTGGAGACGGAGCTGGTGGTGACACAGTTGTTGTAGTTTGTTGAACGGCAGTGGACGTAGCGGTGGCGGATACAGATGGTACTACGTTTTCAGTAGCAGCCTTTGGTGGTCCTTCTCCAGCCTGCGCAACGTAATTGCCGTGATAGCTTTCGGGTGCAGAGCTTTGTTGTCCACCTCGTGGTATATTTTTGAGCACATCATGTGCACCAACTTTTTTTACATTGTTATTTCGTCTGTTGGCGTCGACTAATGACCGTGTAAATGTTCTACGAGATAAAACTGTACCTCGTCGAGTAAATGACGATGATGAACATACCGATAGATAGTTCGATAGTAGCAGTAATAACGATGCCTTGGCGGCCTTCATGGTGATTGTCTATTTCTTCAATTTGTTTTATGAGAGTGCCACAGATCAGAGGATCTTCCTACACGTGTAATTTCTCTCGAAGTGAAAGTGGGACCGACGGGAGATAGACGAAGAGAGATTATCTGTCAGCTACATATCGTAGCTATTCTACTCTTATGAATGTTCAATAACTCTTTATACTACTTAGTACTCGAACTACTTGAATCAATTCATCTTAGTCCTATCATTTGGGCAAAAGATAAGGTAAAACATTCCTCACCACGACATTTGCCCCACAATTGATCCGATATTGTTGTCTTTCACTAATATCAGTGTCCACTCGAGCCCTCTTGTTGCTCTGGCCTATGCATTTGACATTGTTACTTGGTGTTGATTCATCCATCTTGTGTTTCCACAGAGCAAGCTCAAGTATTGAGGTCGCCTCTTTGGCTAATTCATACATATCGAGTCTGTCATATAGAGCTTTGGTATCACTTTCTCTGTCTCCTGTCTTCTTAGCAAAGGCAACGATTCTACTTTCCAAGTCCACACGCCATTTTTCAATACCCAATACACCCATACGTTTCGTAATGCTGATCCGAAAAAGATATCTAAATACCTCAATGGAACTTGAACTGCCCTCGCAACGACCAAAGGATACTTCTGTGTCATGTGTTGCTAATTCCATCACCAAAGATTTCATATCACAATCTTGATCTGAAAAGCTGCCTTGCTGTGTATTGACCAATTTCAGTATGCTTGTCAGTGGCACTCTACGCTTAGCCAATAATAGCAGCATACCCTTCCAATCAAATTCATAATCCGGATGTAATAACTTATACCTATCAACTAATAAATCCAATACTTCATTTGGGGCATCACACCAAAGTGCATACAATAGAGGAACATCACCCCACTTGTCTTTCATTGTCAATGTTTCGGGGTACTTGTCAATCAATAACCGATACATATCAATATTCTGTTTGGTTGAGCATGCCAGTATGTGAAGAGGAGTCATCCCCAAGCAGTCTTGTTGTCGACCCGCTTTATTCAATTGACCAGTGAACTTGGATGTCCAAGGATTGATTTCACGTTTGAGATTCTGCATTGTATTTTCGGTATCGTGATATGACTGATAGTGACATATATTGTGGATTGGTAACTTGTCAAATCTGTGTTTCAATGCAGATGATATTGTTGTATGAGTAACATCATCATCAGGAAAGGCAATGTCCAAATCAGTGCATGATTCTAACAAATCGATAGCTATTTCACATTCTGATGGAACTGCAATATTCCGTACACTCAGTTCTGTGAAGCTTTCCTCGGTTTCATCATATATGTCTTCAAGCCGTTGAACAGTTTCCGGAAGCTCAAGTGAGACCAAGCAACTATTACCCCCCACTATACTGATATCTACGTCATTTCCGATAGAAGAAGGCATTTGAAAGTTTGTAAAGTTACAATGCTTGAATACCCTTGCTTCTATACTCTCTATAGTATCAGGAATCTGTACCTCATTCAATCTCGTACAGCCTTCGAATGATTCTTTGCCAATAACTTTTAAAGAGGATGGAAGATTGATTGATACCAAAGATCTACAGTAACAGAAAGCAACCTCTCCTATTTCTACGATTCCCTCTGAAAATGTAACACTTGATAAGCTATGACAGTGTAGGAAAGTACCAATACCACAATTAAACTCTTCAACACAGCAATGAAAAAATGTAGAGATTGTAGTAGAGATTGGCAATCTCTACGCAATTTCTACAATGTGGTATTCGATTTGCAATTTCTATTGCAATATCTACCAATGTTAAATCGATATAATCCTAATCGCCAAATGACAATTTCTACTACAATTATTGATAATGAGGCTGTTTTCTACAACAATCTCTACAGATTGGGTACCCTTTAGCGATGCTGTCGACAGCCGAGCAGCAACCATTTCTACAGCAATCTCTATGCTACTAATATAGATAATTCCGTTGGCACTATTATTTATTGCAATCGTTGTACTTATTATTATAGTAACTAACTATGTAACATTGCAATCATATTATGTCATAGATGTGTTCGTCATTTTTCTCTCCTCTCTCCTCTCCTCTATTCTTCTCTACTGATCCATGAAGATAGTGTAGCCGCTCACCCGACGATCATCATTCAGTGCCTCGTCAACAACGCGATCTATTACATCCATCGATTGGCGGCGACCATGATACTTATCACAGCTTATCTCAATAACTGAGTCATTCTTCTCCTCCTTTTTCTCTCCGTCCTTTGCCCGCCCCTCTTCCTCGGTATCCACTCTCGGCTCTCGGCTCCCCACCACCACTCAAAACTATCGACGATCAATCTGTCATACATTAAGTATATTCCAATCAGCCTCGACGACCAGCCCTTGCTTGTGCCTCGACGATCTATTATGGCTCTGTGTTTGGTAGGCGGCGGCGTTGGTTGACGTAGGCGACGTGCCATGGGCATAATATATGCATGGGTTGATCGATAAATCGATGATCCAATACCATCTGCATAGCTCTCTCTTCTACTTCATCAGTTATCAATACAACTTGTTGTGGCTGGTGCACATCGTTGGCGGTAGTAGAAACATCGTCTTGTACCCGGCGTCGGTCTGGTGATAGTAGTGCTGATTGCAATAATGATATTACTCGGTGGCAACACATCAATTTAGTAGTAGTAGATTAGTATTGCAATAGAGGTGTGTTGATAGTGGCTGTTGCTAAATTATGAGCTACCTATGTGCTACCCGCCTCTACACAGACTTAGAAAAATAAAACAACAATCCCAAAGTAACGGCAGAATTCGATGCGTCATCAGTAGAAATAGTTGTAGTTATTGTTTTTGCCATAGACATTGATATAGAAATTGATACTATGACGTTTGAGGTATCCTGGCTTGGGAGATGTTGTAGAGATTGTTGTAGTTATTGTATTGGTATAGATATTGGTGTAGAAACTGTCAAATCTGGCCTTGTATAGAAATTGTATAGAAATTGTTGTCACATCAACAATATCTACTACAATCTCTAGATTTTTTCATTGCTGTGAAGGTTAGGAGGGATATTGATGCTCTTCAGAGAGTTGCAATAGTAAAACGCGTATTCACCCAATTGTTGAAGTCCCTCCGATAGACTAATCCCATCTAACTTTGTACAATTGTCGAATGCATGACTACCAATTTCCGATACTGTTGAAGGTATATTGATCCTCTTCAAGTTTTTGCAGTAGGCGAATGCATCATGTTCAATTTCTATCAGCCCCTCGGGTAATTCAACTACTTGCAATTTCTGTCGGTTCCGAAATCCCTCAGCAGGAATAAAGGTGACGGAAGGATCAACTCTAACATGTGTAGCATCCTCCGGTACCTGATTAACTCCATTATAAATGTATATGGTTTGT
>Ga0214480_100887_pt1 | contig 14301 bp, 8 predicted proteins | sample M1_20Mar14CPVII9_3_FD_165042 | JGI IMG/M metagenome (GOLD analysis project Ga0214480, IMG submission 165042) | Marine eukaryotic communities from Monterey Bay, California, United States - M1_20Mar14CPVII9sort6BwellE17 | ecosystem: Environmental > Aquatic > Marine > Unclassified | place: USA... | reverse complement strand
GATTTGAATGAATCTTTCAAAGTTTCTGATACTAATAGGGCAAAGTTTTCATTTCCTTTGTCTAAGTTCACGATGAATTGATCCATGAAAGTAGACACGGGATGATCATTTGATATCATCGCACCACAACCATGTTCACATCCTATACCTGCGTTACATAATCCACGCCATAATGTATTTGCAATTGATCTCTCATTCTCCTCCTTCTTAGCTTGCTGCCTTGCCTTTCTGTCCTTTCCTTTGTTTCTTTTCCTGGATGCCGGCATATTAATGTATAATCAAACTACTACTCATATCCCTATAAAACTAATCATTTTCTACCTAATATTACACTTATATTCGTAAATTGTACTATTCGTTACAAAAACTTGGTATTGGGCAGAGATTTGACATTGTATGATCACTCTAAGTTAATATGATGTCATTTTTTTAGGTGCAACCAATATCAATTATCGGAGTTGTGAAATCTTCTATACATAATAATGAATAAATTTTTGCAATGGTTAGGTGGCGATGTTAATAGTGTTAATAGTTATTAAATCAATAGCAATTGACACGTACCTACAACGCACCTCTCAAAACTTACGATAAATAGTTAACCAAAAAACGTACTGTAACACTAAAAATACGGACTATATCAGTACGGTACAATTTTACTAACAGTCAAACTATAATACAGCAAGAAAGTGGTCTCACGCGAAGCTTTTTTATTTTGGCGATTAGCGTTGAAATATTATCGCCAAAAGTCTTAACATCGCTATCTGTCTTAAGACTCTTAAGATAGCTATCTTAAGATAGTTGCGTACGTAAGTGTCTTAACATTTAAGATACTTACGATAAATGTACTGTCTTAAATACAAATACTGAATGATGATGTGTGGCAAGCACAGTCTATCGTCGGCTAAGTGAATGCAATGATCGATCATGTTATAGCCTCGATGATATATGCTCCTCGATCGTATTGCAATCGTCACTACTGAAGTTAGCCGCTGCCGCTGGCGTTGAGAGTTGAGATTTCATGTGAATTGCAATTGCAAATTGCAATACGCGTTGTTGACAAACACGGCGGCTATGCCATTGCAACAACAGATCAATCAGGTAGATACCTCTCATGATGCTCGCCGATGGTGTCACAATCGTCGGCCCAAGCAAACTTGAGCTCGGGCGTCAAATTATCGATGGCCATCAAAAAGTGCACATCATGTGTTCATTCAACTAGATTGAACTCCCCTGGTCGATTGCAGCTTCGTGATATACAGACCGCGCCACGCCAGCGGTCATTAAATAAAATAATGGACTGTTAAGGCGTTATCAATACAAGCTAGAGGGTAGTTGATGCAACTTTTATGTAAAATATAACATTACATTTGCATCAATCACATATGCGTTGAATGTTATTGTGCATTGTGATCTTCTCTTTGTACAAATCTAAGGCATGGTAGACATACCTATCCGTCAAAGGAGGCATCATATATTGCAATAGACAAGATGAAGTTGTATCGAAGTTGCAATAAGAGCAACACCTATCGAGTGATGAGAGCAAGTGTCTTATAAGACCGTACTCTTAAGACAGTCTTACCGTACTATCTTAAAGTCTTAGCAGTATCTTAAGTATCTTAAGATACCTTATCTTAAGATAGATGCGTTGAGAAAATTGGCGATAGATTATCCAACGCATATCGCTAAATTTTAAGCTTCATGGTGAGACCTGTTTCTTGCCGCAAAGAAACTATCTAATAGACGCCAAAAGAGGATTGAAAGAGTTACTATTATATACGTCATAAGCCATTAAACTCTTTAACTTGTGCTTCGTCACCGCCGCGGGATTTAATCTCATTGTAAGAGTTTGACATAATACACATACTTTCTACCTATCAACAGCTTTAGATAACGCGAACTCTTTGGCCCATAGAGACGACGTATAAATCAATACATTGACTGCATAACCGAATGCAAATAAATTAATCAAAATGGATAGCGTACATGAAGATTTACAACATTTAGAAAACTTGTGCTTATCAGATGCACTAACATTGGATAGTTTACAAAAACAAATCGGTAGAGTTTATCGTTCCTTACAATATCGTACCGGGACGCCTTATCTTCATCTAATATGTATGAACGATAGGGTAACATTGGAAATTGTTCAGTATATGTTACATAACTTTCCTGAGACAGCCAAAGAAAAGATTTCCACCCCACCTACTCACCGTGTAATCAATGGGGTGATGGTTGCTGTTTCTAATCAATGGGGCGGTTGCTGCTTAGATGGAGCATTACCATTACATATAGCATGCAAGAATAAAGATTGTCCAGATGAAGCTGTCCAATTAATGATGGAAAAATATCCAGGAGCACTCAGGCATATGTGCCAAGTAAACGATGGGGCAGTTTGTTATTCATACAATATGAATTCAGCTTCATACGATTTTCCTCTCAACTATTACTTGTCCCGAACAGAGAATATGAATTTATCTACAGTACAATTGCTAGTTAATACATGGCCTCAAGTATTAATACAGGATGTTGGGTACACTTTACCAATACATGTTATCGCAGGCCACCCAAACGTTAGTCATCTACAACATGTTCTTGAATATATACTGGGTTATGCACCTACTTCAATCCGCATGGAAGATGACTATAGCAGAACACCAATGAATTTAGCCTGCTCAAATCCATATGTGAATGTGGATATAGTTCAACTGTTACTAAATGCTTGGCCAGAGGCAACAAGAAGGCCCGATATGATAGATAATTCCACTGGAGATCAACCTCAACCAAGCCGGTGTCTTCCTATTCATAATATTTGCAGAAATGTATTGGATGATACAACTTCGAGAGATATCCTACGGCTATTAATTGATGCCGACCCTCTTTCATTGGGGGAGAAGGATGGAGATACTGGGTCAATTCCACTACATTATGCTGTGAAAGATAGAGCAGAAATGGACCGTCTTCGTCACCATACTGCCCCGTCTCGTTCAGTAGAATTCTGCAGAATGTTGGTGGAAGCATATCCAGAATCACTAACAATAGCAACCGAGAAAGGTTGTGATAGTCGATTACCTATTCATGACGCATGTATGCATGGGACAGTTGATATAGTTGAGTATTTGTTACACATGGCCCCCGATAGTATCAACTCTAGAAGCATTATAAGAGATGAACAAGACGTGATAGACGATGATAATACACGTAATAGGTGTGGATCGTTACCCATCCATAGAGCAGCGGAAGGAGGGAAAGCAGATATCATTAAGCTGTTGCTTAAGCATGATCCTCATGCCGCAGAAAAGAAGACATCAGTGAAACATCGGTTACCATTACATTACGCTTGCAAGAAAATGGACTTTGATTCAGTTAAGATTCTGTATGATGTATATCCAGAAGCACTTTTGTCTTGCGACGAGGATGGTCATAAACCATATGATTTAGCAAGACGTTCTGGCAACTCGGAAGTTTATCAATTCTTACGAACCCAATTTGCTTATGCCCAAAGAGCACAAGATACGGTAGCTATGTCAACACCAGATGCACATGGCCACCTTCCACTTATTTATGCTTTGTGTTTGAAAGATGCATCGCTCGGATCAATCAAATTACTTCTCAAGGGCAATCCAGACGCACTTCAAACGGCAACTCCAGTGTACATAGCATGCCGTAATGTCACAGCTGATATAGTACAGTTCTTGATTGAATCTTCCAGATTGGATGTCTGTGATACAAATAAAGATTACCCATTACATCATGCATGTCGGGTTGCCAATTTGGATGTTATCAAGTACTTGGTAAAAAGCAACACACCAGCAGTATCAGAGACAAACAATGATAACAAACTTCCTTTTCATTTGTTAGTTGAGAGTGATATGGAGCAATTGAACCGTGAGAGTTCCGAGTATACTGAAGCTTGCTTTCTATTACTTCGAGCCCACCCCGAGACTGTTACGATGAAGATGACAAGAAAGCGGAGAAGAGAATAGAGTATAATTTAATTGTTATATGTAAAAAGGTATGCCATTATGTATGAGTACTTTTTATTATTCTGTAATCTATCACCTTCCCCCCCATACTACCTTCTATTATTATGGTAGACTAGGACGCCGCAGTTTCTCTCATGAGCCGACCAATCGGCAAGTTGACACTCTCTTGAACAGTACTGAAATATCATGCATCTACTACATAACGATAGAGTATTACGTTCCCTCTTGGCTTTACAATTCCAACATATGCCCATTTTGGGAGCAGATTTCCTTGCCTCCAAGTGCATCTTCTTTAAGCACTTACAAGATGTTCGTTTGCGGAAAAACTTTAGTGTATCTCGTGTGATACTACTAACATCCCCTTCAAGATCTCTCCTCTTTGATATTGACCTTCTGCAATTCAATGCTACATTAATACTACCCGGACCATCATAGTGCTCAAGAATCACAATGGATTGAGCCAGGCATACAGCGCCAGACCAAAGAACGACATCATCTCCTCTTAATAGTGTGTCTGTCCCAATACGTACCAATATACCAATAGTTAATCTTCTGTAACTCTCGTTGTTCCATATTTGTACGTGTGATTTGAATAACTCTCTCAAAGTTTCTGATACTACCAGGTCAAGAGGTTTCATTTCTTCGTGACGTTTGAGTAAATTTATGTAAAAATTGTCCATAAAGCTCGAAACGGGATGATCGTCCGATATCATCAAAGTATGTCCATGGTCACAGTTTTTACTACTGTAAAAACTCCGCCAATGTTCATGCGCTTTCACTTTCTCATTCTCTTCCTTCTTGGCTAGTTGTTTCGCTTTTCTTTCCTTCCCTTTGTTTCTCTTCCTAGACGACGCCGGCATATTTATATCAGATTATTGTGTGTAATGTACCCTCATCAAAACTACTCATTTATGATATAATGAATAGATAATACTTTGACTGTAATGCAATAGAAAATATGGTTAGGCATGGTTAGGCGGCGATATTATTCTATTATAATAAATACCAACCAACGACACAAAGACATTTTCACTTACTAAAAACAACGTACCATCCTCAAACTAAAAGTTCTTTAAGTCTGCACGCACAACTAACCATAAGTAAAACTAATCACCTATGTCATCAAGCATATACTAACAAACATAAATATTCATTGAGGCCACGCTTTCTGTGCTATTTGCCTATGTACTTGCATGATAAAATAAAACAAAAAACGTATCGTAGCACTAAAAATACGAAGTATCGATGAGTACGGTACTAAAACTGCTCCAGGAACGCTTGGTTCTTCTTTTAATGCTTTCCATCATCGTTCTCGAGATAGATTGATTGTTGACGCAAGATGTATTAAGTAAAAGTTTTGCTTTTTAAGTCGTAGATAAAAGCAGCCTACCGCTGCGATAAAAGATATATATTGTAGATGTTGCAATTTGTTGCAATAGTACAAGCTAACACTCAATCACGGCAACAATGACAATAATAGTAATAAATAATCTCAGCCTGGTATTTGTGCACAAAAGACAAATGACAAAAGCTCCAATTGCATTTTTTTGTTCAGCGCTCATATATATACCTTCACATCTATCATCATCGAGGCAAGATCTGATGGAGGAATATTGAATTGGTATTATAACAACATAGACCTTTAACTTTTCGAATGGTGGTGGATTATGACGCTGATGGTATGACTCCCTGCTTCATGCTTAGCTCTATGAGTTTGACTAGTTTGAGCTGTTCGTCGTGTTATTGTCATTATTAGCCAGGATTTTCTTCGTGTGCGTTGTATATATATACATCTATATATTGCGGTTAAGTGGTTTAGTCAGCATGTGCTTTGTTTTAGTTGTGTGCACACAAAAACAACAATAAACATTGTCCGTCATTTTTTTTTAGTTGCAGTTCACCCTATATCAAGTGTATTATCAGCTTACCTACTAAGATCGGGACGGCGTATCTACAAAGTGCTGTTGAGTATCGTAAAGCAGATCAAAATATTTATATGAGTAGTCATATAGGTACCGGATAGCTTGAGATTACACCCATTATTAGGTAAGTGCATATGATGTGTGGCAAATCAAAATTCATGTTTATGCTATTATACTCACCATATCGTTTCTCGTACCAACACAATAACAGTTCTGACATCCAGCTAAACAACAGTAATAGTATCATATACAAAATTTGTGTATATAACAGTCATAATAGTATAACAAAGATAAGAATAAGATAATGCCGGCGTCGTCTAGAAAAAGAAACAAAGGTAAGGACAGAAAAGCAAAGCAGCTAGCCAAGAAGGAGGAGAAAGAGAGAGCAATGGAACGTGAATTTTGGTGGGCTTTTTGTAACATTAGTACGGGATGTAATCATGGGCACGAAGTAGTAATAACAGGCGATCATCCTGTTATGAGTTTTATGGATCAGTTTTTTGTGAACTTAGACAAAAGAAAAATGAAAACTGACGATAATTTGATGTTGATGTTTCAAACACATACACATATTTGGACAAATGAAAGTTACAGGAGATTAGCTATTGATATATTGATACGTATTGGAGTGAATTTGATGATAAGATTTGGAACTGGTGTTGATATGAGTTGGCCTGTATGCCTTGCTCAATCTATAGTTCTGCTTGAAAATTACAACGGTACAGATGATATTGGTTTGGTCTTCAATTCACTGGTGGTAGCATCAAAGAATAAAGATCTAGACCCAGATTGTAGTAGTAATAGACGTGATGTTCTAAAGTTTTACCGCAAAAGAACATCATGTAAATGCCTGAAGAAGATGCACTTGGAAGCGAGGAAGACAATCCCAAAGGTGGGCATATGCTGGTATTGCAAAGAAGAGAAGGAACGTGCTGCTTTATCTGTATGTAGCAGATGTATGGTTAATCAGTACTGTTCAAGACAGTGCCAAGTTGCTGATTTCCAAAGGCATGAGAGGAGTTGCAAAGAGTATGCACGTATCCATAAACAGCAACTATCTGAGTAGTATAGCATGCAGTTGATAGAAGTCTAAAGCACTAACAGAAAAGTTCATTACATATATGACGGTTCGATTAACTTTCAATACATAATTTACTTTTGGTTAAATCTTCTCTACTGCTAAACTAATAATAGTTATATAGCATACCTTCACACCTGTCATCAAGGCAACATCTGATTGGAGAATGATTTGTGTTGATATTATAACAACAAGGGTGCTTATTCATTCTACCAACGTATCATCCAGAGATCTTTGGTGGATAGATGATACTTTGTGGTATCCTCCGGTATCCAAGGAATGATTTGTTAGAGAGGTTTATATATTGTTGTGTTCGTATTGCCATTACAAGCCTGGATATTCTTCTTCGGTGTCTTATATATAATCTATATATTGTGGTTAACGTGGCGTAGGCAGTGTGCACTTGATTAGTGTTGGGCACTTATTAAAGATAGTAAACAATTGTTCGTCATTTTTTTTAGTTGCGGTTCACCCTCTCGACTCTCGAGTTTACAACTTCCTTCGATCGGTGACTGCTTATATCTACAAAGAAATTACTGCCGAGTATCGTGCGTATGGAGAATTGGATATTTATATAGATTGTCCGGTTGTTACATTAGGTAAGTGTATGATGTGTTGAAAGTCAAAATTTATATTTTATCAAAATTTATGTTCATGTTATCTAATGTTTGATATGATATTATGGTATTCATCTTGTCTCTATCACATACCAAACACAACAACAACCCCGACGACTCCGGGTAAACAATAGTAATTGAATTATATACAACAGTTGTGTTACAAATAGTTCTAATAGTATATAAAAGATAAGGACTAAACGATGCCGGCATCGTCTAGAAAAAGGAACAAAGGGAAGGATAGAAAAGCAAAGCAGGCAGTGAAGAAGGAGGAAACCGGGAGATTAAAGATGCATGGAACATGGCTGAGTGATGTGATAAGTGAGCGATGGGGCGCTTCCTGTGACCATGAGTTGGTTCCAGAAATCAACATAGTGATGATGCTATCAAATGAAAGAATGTTATCTCATGAGCATCCTGTTGCCAAATTCATGATTACATTTTACACTTATTGGTTTGAAGGGTCTAAAACTCCTGCCGATATTTTGAATCAGACAATGCAAATTCACACAGAAGTTTGTAACAACGATATATACCGTGAAATGATAATAAACATTATGATTAGAATTGGGACGAATATGGTAATGTTCGATGGTGTTGGGGCTTTGTGTATGGCCCAAACCGTTATGGCTCTTGAGCATTATGGTGGTGATATTAGTAGTATTAACGGAGCCTTATACAATAGGGATACAGCAATAAAGAGACTTGATCTCCAACCAGATCGTATTGGTAGCAGACGTGACTGTCTAAAGTTCTTTCGTAAAAGAACAACTTGCAAATGCTTGAAGAAGTTGCATTTGGAAGCGAGGAAAGAACTACCCAAGGCGGGTCAATGTATGAACTGTGGAGTTGTAAAGGAGCGTGCATCCCTATCCGTCTGTGGTAGATGTATGGTTGAGCATTACTGTTCAAAAGAATGTCAAGTTGCCGATTGGCCTGCCCACAAGGCAACATGTGACATCGTACTCGCCGCTGAAGACTCATTCAAATAGGATATGCATAAGTAGATATAAGATAATAAGTTCATACACTGCATAGAAACAAGACTACTACCACCAATTGTATTAGTTTTATTACTCGGCAGCAACAAACATTAGCTCAACTTGGGGAAAGTGATATCCATCATCAAGTTGATAGGCATCGGATTGATTAGAATTAATTGCAAATAAAAATGGTGGTAATCTTGCCAGAACTGCCTTCTCCATCATTGATGCACATTTGGCATTACGTAATACCTTTCTTTCCAAAGCTTTAGAGAGCTTTAGGTAGGGGGTTTGAAATTGAAATGGGTACGATATTATTATGAGAGTTGCAAAAGAGTGCGTAATCTCAGAGACGTATTAGTGACACAACGTACGAACATTCAAACTTTGTTTAGAAAGGCGATACATATGGTATAAGAGGGTGATAACAATAACATATTATGCCATAAGAACAGCTTGTAAAGCTCTTTATCTGCTTCTTCTTATCGGTAACCGCGGGATTTAATCTTCATTGCAATAGATTGGTATGTTTATTTAAAAAACAAAGTATTATACCAATTACCAATCATGAACAACAATAGGAAGCGCCCTGCCACTGTATCAGATAATACCCTTACACGACGGTACAGTCGTCGTATTAATACCAATGATAATGATGAACAAATTGCTTCACTAGATGACTGTGTAGATGATATCATATTGTCAATAGCATCATATCTCACATCATGTGAACTTTTTAATTTTGCATTAACTTGCAAACGATTTGGTGCTAGATCAACGGAATCAAAGGTTAGAGATAAAGAAGATGATGCTGGTGAAACAAATGATAATGCTATTTTATCAAATGGGTTAAGAGTTTTTGCACGACCATCAACCACAGGAACTACAGTAACGTATAGACATTATTATAGTGATAGAGAGTGTATGTTTATGGAGGGTGTGATTACCGAGCATTCACACATCACGGAATCATATAGAGTTGAATTTAAAAGTCAAAAGTTAAAATTAAACGGTAACAATATACAGTGGGTAAATCAGGATGAGTTAGTATCTCTAGAAGATATGAAAAGGAGGGTAGAACGAAGCCTGAGATTTTGTGTTAAGAGAGAGGAAGATTCTCTTTCTACTAACCATTACATTATGTTGGACCTAGGGCGGTGGGTTATTGAATCAAAATTTGTTGAATCAATAGCCACTAGCATGATGGAACAAATGAATGTGTCACTACAGAATAAGGATTGGTCTTTGATGGAAGAAGCTGCTTTGCTAAAGGCCATTAGTCTTTCGTCAGAAGAAGGCTATCTTATGTGGAGGGAAGGGGAATCTTGGATGGGCGTTTGTCAACAGTTAGAGCAAGAAATGAAACTATTGGAAGAAGAATATAATGTATTATATTTTGATGATGCGGATGTATCAAATTTCGTAAGTGCTATTTGTATATTTATTGCTATGATGTGTCTTCTTCTCATGCTCACCCTCTTCGCCTCATCAGGATCGATTCCTTGATGGTGCATTCGAATTTTCTGAGTACATAGAGAATGATATGACACAGATACAATCCAGGATAGAACTTGCCCCGCATCTCTTCCAGAGGAATATAAATCGTCTCCAACGGTCCAGCGATGCACCTTTGGGGGATAAGTATACGAAAGATGTACATTTGCTGGTAGGATTGTATGAAAATGGTGTCAGTGGTATGTTGATAGATCGTGGTGATAGGTAAGCAGTCCAGAAATGATTATTTATCTCTATGCCACGGCATTCTCAGTCCCTACTCTCTACTTATATCATCTCTATCCCAAAGAAAAAGAGTTAAGATTGCTTTACTGGTTTCATTTCTCCGTTCTTTGTATGTCAGTGGTCATTTCATTATAGTTGCTCCACTCTCTCTGGTCCCGAACTGGGTTAAGACTTTCACTCAGTACACTAATTTGGCGGTTTCATGTTTAGCTGGCACACAAGAAGAAAGAGAGACAATTTACTCGGGCCGACTAGATACCTCTCTTTACGGCCCAAACACCAGAACCAATGCACAGTATCCTGTAATCATTACATCATACGAGGAAGCTATTAGTGAATCACAGCAGTTGAAGAAGATTGGAGAGTTTAAATACTTTGTCATGGATGAAGGGGAGGGGTTTGAAAGGTATAGAAGCATACTCCTATCAAGCTTGAAACATAATCGATCAGCCTATCGATTGTTCTTGCCTACAAGTCCAATGAATAGGGCAAAGGATATGCTTACCTTGGTCCACTTTAATTTGCCTCGTTTGCTTGACCATGATGCATTACTTTCATTCATTCAATATACAGAACAGTGTAATGAAGAGGAAAGGCACAGAATTGAAACCAAGTTGCAGGCTATTTTGAGGGCGTTTACTGTTCATGGAGTATGATGAATAAAGCAATTCCTAAGATAGTTCAAAACTAATTGCCGCTCAGTTTCGTTATTTAGTTAGTTAGTTATTATACCGTAGCACTACTGGCTCCATCAAGGGCTGACACTCCTATCATAGTCCGTTTCATACCGTCTCCTTCCCTACCTCTTGGGGCGGAGGCTGAACGACAACTTTCTCTCCACCTCCCGAAGTAGCTGCCACTGCCACCTGTTTAGACATAGACTCATCCTGCTTTACCCCTACTGCCTCAGCCTTCTTCACAACCGAATCCCCCACAGAAACAGCAGCAGCATTCCGATCCGGTTGACCAGGCAACGTAAACCTCCAAGACCGTCCACTCAATACCGCATTCTTAGTATATCCCGCCCTAAGCATTCCCTTACCAATATTTGTCATAAAACTCTTCTTTTCAATCTTACTCAAAACCATTCTTTCATATTCCTTGAATATACTCGTTTCGGAGGTATTCATCCAATCGACTATTTCACGTTGTGTTACGCCATTATTGGTTTGGGATATGGATATGATTGATGGAGATTTGGATGCTGCGGTGCATACTCTTTGGGCTATTGCTGCTCCTAGCTTTTGTGCCTCGTGATCCCATGTAGAACCTTCGGTGGTGACCTTTTGTGAAAGCATTTGGAGTAGTTGCATATCGGTTTTGGAATCGAATATTGATTCATCAAACTTGCCAGAAGACTTCTTCTTTGGTTTGACAACTGGTTGATGAACTACTGCAGCATTATCCTTAGTTGCAGAGGAAGTAGCAGATGCTGATGGTGCTGCTACTTGTGGACTAGCCTTCTTAGTCTTTGCCTTCTTAGCCGGTGGCGGTTGAGGTGACAATACACCACTATCCTTCTCAGCACTATTAATACTAGCAGCACTACTCATACTATCCGATCTTCGTTTCTTCTCAGCCTTGATGGATGAAGTTACCTGAACCGTAATTGATGGTGGGGGTTTGCCATTTGTAGATGAAACCTTGGGTAATAAAAAGTAGAAACAATGCGATGCGATCTTAATTGCCATACCATCAGACAGCATAGCAAACTGTCCTTTCTTAATTGTACGCCCACCAACCATTATCTTACGTCCTGTACATTCAATGGCATAAAAACCGTTGGGTGGTAGTGATGATTTGGCATCCATGGCTGGCAATCGTAGTATATCATCTGGTAATGGTTGTTGATTTGATGATGACTTTTCATTACCCTCGTCATCAACTACAACAGCCGGCGGCTCGTATGGTTTATAAATCATACCATCCAATGGATCATCAGATGTATCTGCTGCCTTCTTTCCCTTCTTATATAAACCAAGTTTACCTCCATAGGCATCTCGATAGAAGATAGTGCACATACTCTGTGATAATTTGGGTGCCTTATCATCTTTACTTTCTTTTAGACCGACAAATGATGGATCTTTGGTATTATGTTCTTTCCCTAGTGTGGTTGGTAATCGAGTTATTGGTATTGTTATTACTTCATTAGTTTCGGACGAGTTGTCTAACATTTTACCAACTAGACAGGCATAGACTGAGATACCATTTGTGGCATTTGGCCCGCCTAATACTGGATGTTGTTTTACTAATGGATGGTTAGTGTGTAATGTTGGTGAAGATTGTTGAGGTTGTGTTGGAGGTACTTGAATTTGTGGCTGTGGTTGTGCTGGTACTTGATGAGATTGCTGTTGTTGCGATAGTTGTTGTAGTAAGTATTGACGACTTTGCAAGGTATTATTATTAGATGGGGGGAGTGCACCTTGTTGCTGCTGTTGTTGTTGAACTGCTGCCTGTTGTTGAGCCGCCGCTAGAGCTGCAGCGTATTGCATACCAGCAATCATATCATAGTCCATGATGCACCTTCCTAGAGTGAGGTACAAAATATGTGTATTTTATCCAACCTCTTATTGCAATGGAAGATTAAGCCTGCGCGGTCACGAAGCACAAGTGAAAGAGCTTTGCAACAACCTGTGTGTAATGTGTATCCGGTATATCAGGCAAGTATATTATAATCAACTAACTTATCCTACCTATTGCATCTCATTATCTTATTAGCTATTGCTTTAGCTAGTTCTACTCTCATAAAAGGATACCAAAAGATACCGTTGTGCTTCCTTCTCCCCTTTGAAAGTTAATAGCGGGTGTATACTCTAGTGATATAAGAGTTATCGGTAGTACTGCATGGCGTCATATGTATCACCAACAATGGGTCCTCCATGAAATCATGCAGCTGATAGCTTGAGCTCTAGGTCGAGAGAGAGAGGGTATCTTATACTTATATCTCATTCTCGTGCATCCTGTTCCGAGGCCGAGGTGGATTTAGATAATGATAAGGACCTACCTATCACTATCTCTCTTATCTTCTTTATATTTATACTCAATACGACTCTGGGTAACTGCAAATGTCACTAATTTACACTTGAATTTATGCTGAAGTCCCTTCTCTATTCTCTCTACTGCACACAATGTGTGGTTTCAAGATATTTTTCAACTTGGCCGCAATTGTTTGCTTTTCATCATCATCATAATTTTCAAGGAGATGTTCAAAGTTGTATAATCTAGGATTACAGAATCTCCACAGTATCGTCAGTTCCTCCAAATCACTTTCGATAGGACCTGAGGTAAGAAACAGTTGATTGGAAGCCCTGAAATTCTCCAAGAAGTACAGGGAGAGGAGTTCACGTCTGTACCTTTCAAAGCCCTCCCCTTCATCCATGATAAAATATTTAAACGCTGCTTCGTATTGAATTGGGTCATTAATTGCTGCCTCGTATGAAGTAATAATCACAGGGAAATCAGTACTTCTTTCACCTTTTGGAAGATAATCATTTAATGACGAGTTCAACCGACCTGAATACATTGATTTCCTTTCGTTCTCTGTACCAGTTAAACACGCAACCGGCATATCCGAGTACAAATTGAAAGTCCCAACCCAAACTGGAACCAGAGAAAGTGGAGTAACTATAATGAAAGGACCAGTTATATCCTTAGAGCGTAGGCAGGCAAGAAGTAAAACAGTCTGAATTCTTCTCCTGCCGGACAGAGTAGTTAGAATGACATGTATGGCCATAACACTAAAATTAAAATGAGCATATCATGTCTACTTACCCATTACCATCGTCAATCAAAACACCAGTGAGACCATTTTCATACACGCCTACCATTGAACTAACACCTCTCATATGACGCTCCTCCAAAGGATAATTGCTCGCCGTATTTCTGTACCGTCGAAAGAAACGGGCGGCTGTAGTGCTCCTAGATAATATCTGTGCTAGTTCACTCTTAACGTATCGAGACAATTCGGATGCTTTATCG
>Ga0214480_100886_pt1 | contig 14306 bp, 10 predicted proteins | sample M1_20Mar14CPVII9_3_FD_165042 | JGI IMG/M metagenome (GOLD analysis project Ga0214480, IMG submission 165042) | Marine eukaryotic communities from Monterey Bay, California, United States - M1_20Mar14CPVII9sort6BwellE17 | ecosystem: Environmental > Aquatic > Marine > Unclassified | place: USA... | reverse complement strand
ATGGATAGAAGAGGAGGGTATTGTAAGTAAATCGAACAACAAGGAAAAAAATGGACACATGATATGCACAAATAAAATCCTCACCTTGCATTGGATATGGAGGGCGTCTCATCTCTCCTCCGGCACCACCCGCTACACTATTATAATGTTCAGGTACCTGTATGACAAGTGGTACTGCTGCTGCAGAATTCAATGACTGCATAGGTACTTGTGGACTTGTTGCTGCATGATGTTGTTCATTGGTCGGCATCGTAGGATACCCTGCTGTAGTATCTTCATTTAATAATCGGGACGGCGGCAGAGCCGTTGTGTTATTATTATTATTATTATTATTGGATGCAATAGTTGATGGTGGGCGAGTTGCAACACCAGTTGCAAATGTCTGATTGTATTCTTCGTGGGTTCTCCCATCGACTAAATTATTTATGATACCCGCTTCTTGAAGTTGAGCAGTCGGCGGGTGCATAGTATGCATGGCCATATCACTACGAAATGACGGTCCTACACTTCTACTACCTCTTGTACTCATACCAGGGGTAGTGGGCTGGTTCATTGATGTAGGGGCAAGTGATTGTTGTTGACTCCCCTGAGAAGCTTGATGTCGATGTCGTCGAGAGCCGAGTATTTGTTCTAATGGCACACCGGTTCGTTCGTGTTCTATGATACCATCGATTACACGGCTAATATCTCCATCTGCTAGTTGTATAACTCTGTTAAGTTCTTCTGGAGACCACCTGGAGAAGATTTGGTATACTTCGTCCATAGTTCTGTTTATCTTGATATAATAATAATATTGTTGTTCTCATGCAATTTTTATTGTATTGTAATGCGATTCGATGGAACGTTATTGCAATTGCCGAATTGTATGTAGTTTATGTTTGCAATATTAAAGACTCCTCCTTCTCACATAAGTATATTTATCCCATATTTCGGAGCACAATAAACCCCCTTCACAGCTTCGTAACTTCTTATGTGTTGTTATTCTGCAAATAGCCTGATTCAAATAGGGATAATGTTACATTATCCTTAGCCGTTACCTAACCACGCTAAGTTCAATGAAAGTAGTGGTTCTTGGATTGTAGTCGTATCGGACTAAAAGAGTCGTAACTTGTGGAATAAGGGAGTCGTAATATCACATTTGTGAATTAGCCTTCTCATCCATCTCATGTAAAGCCGCGAGGTCATAACAAGCAAAGCAACTATACTACTGATATGATAATTGGCCAAATCTTCTACATGTACAAGCAGTGACGACGGTTGCGACATTAGTGATGACGGTACTCTTCTTGTGAACTTTCCTAGCCATTGTAGATTATCATCACCATCAGACTCGTCATGCAAAGAAGCTAAACTATCAACTGCCACTGCTGATAATAACAATAATAACAACAAACCTGTATCTGTTCGATTTGCAGAAAAGGGTCTTATAACATTCATCGATTTACCAGACCATGCGGAACGTCGAGAACGATGGTTTACTGAAGATGATAATGATACATTTAAGCGACGATTACTGCAAGAGAGGCATAAGATATCAAGGAAACTAACTTCTAAATCAACAACAACACCAATTGACAATGATGATTTGATAATATGCATAGGTATGGAAAAACTACTAACACCCAAATTATCTAAGACAGTTAAGCAACGACAGCTTGATCATTTACATTCAATATTAGCCGAACAGGAACGTCAAGAAGTAGAAAACATTATAGATGAGGAGGCCATAGCATGTCTCTCAAGGCAGAATTCTGAATGGACTAGACGTAGGGCACATAAGTTGGCAACTGCATATTGGGATAACTTAAAGGTTGATGACGACGATGATGGTGATAGAGATGATCAGAGAAGGACTACATAAAGAATATGTATACACATCAACGCAACATCATATTAGAGTTTAGAGTAGGAATGTACCATAGAGATTAAGTATTTAGGATAATAATAGGGTAGAGGAGTAATTTTATAACAGTTCATAGATTGCTCGAAACACGTATTTTAGCTTATATCCTTAATGTAATTAGACTTCTATACACCTCAGATATAGCTCATCAATCATTGGTACAATATAGACGCTTGCTTTCATGAAGTCTCTTCTTGTACGTACCCCATGTAGCCGTGAACAAGGTTACTAACATTTTACCATTACCACCGTTAAATAAGAGCTTCTCTAATAAGCTAAGAGATAGCCTCCAATGGCCATGATAATACCCCCAAATGCTAGAGTAATATGATGTGTATAGTCGGTACTTTGACTTAGGGAACGAGATGATGGAGTTGGAGATGTATCATCAGTTGTGGACTTGATTCATCGACAGTAGGCTCGTCGGCAGCCGGTGTATCAACTACTTCACCATCTGAAGTGGTTAGCAAGGGAGCATCGTCTTCGTCGTCACTACCACAAACCTCAAAGTTATTCTCGGCACACTCCTCGAAATGCTCTGATGGTGGCTCTGTAACTTGATGAGGTCCAGTCTGGATGTAATCATTCTCAATCATTTGATCATTGGTAACAGCCAATGTCAAATGAGAGAAGGGCAAGTACCCCTGTAAATAACTCTGCTGATCAATACCGAATAAGATATTAAGCCCTTCCTTCATGCCAGCATATAAGTCTTTCGAAACGTCTGAAGCAACTGCATATGCTGCTTTATATTCATTTAAGAACTCAACACCACACTTGTGATTAGCTTGGCCTGCAAAGTATAATCCAATAGATGACCAATCTTTACCTTCATCAGGAGTACAGCTGTCCAAAATAGCATTCTTCCAAGCATCACAGTCATTCGGATCCACTGGCACATCAAATGTATTTGACTTGCCATTCTCTTCAACACCCGACTTCATACCTCCACAACGATCATTCAAAACATCAACACCAGGTGCATGATTTGAACAACAGAACTTTTCAGTTGATGGTACTTTTGCTAATGCCTCGCCTGCTGAATATCCTGCATCAGTTTCGTCTTGTCCAAAGAATAGATATCCAGCTTCTTTTGCAAGATCCGGCCCGGCATTAAATGTATTGATTGTTGTGATGTTGTTTGTCTTGCATGTATCAAGAGCATCGACTATAATAGGAGAAGGTAGTGATACTAGAATTGCATCAACAGTATCATCAGTACACATCTCATCGATCTGTTCAACCATGGCAGTGAAAATCTCCTCTTGTTGATCCAATCCTTCATTCTCTAGCGGGTCGAAGATAAGATTAATACCCATATCCTTTGCTCCTTGACGTATTGCAATGTTCATTGCATTCCAATATATGTCAGATGGTACGCCATGATGTACCACGCCGATGTTAACTTTCGAGCGATCGATGCATGGTAGACATGATGGAGATGATGCCTCGACGAAGATGGAAGAAGAAGAATCGAAGGATAGAAATAGAGCAGCGGCCGCCAAAGTATATAATATTGACATTGCTATTTCAGGATGCTTCCAATATATTACAAGCTTTACACAAAGCGGGTTAATGGTAACTTGACACTTCAATACGACCTTCAATAAAGATATAAAAGATATCAAAGATATGAAAAGATACCCAGTCGATATGTGCTGGTATCCTTAGCTTCTATGCTCTCAAACAATGGAATATCAACTCTACACTCGCCGTCGTATGCTGTACTATGATTGTTTGGTCAGTTATCCTATTGCAGTGGTTGCTGGCGCCGCCACATGAGAATAAAAATGCACATCATTAATCATGGTCGATTAGATTTTTTGCAATGATTTTTAGTGTCATTTTGCCACAAGCAATTAATACAGGCAATCTTCTGTTGATTATCGATATGATCAATGTGATGAGCTCCGTTTGTGTATATAGATATTCGCAATGCTCATTGCAAATATATGTATAGAGCATATCTTTTAATTATTGGTGGCCCCCTATACTTTTGCTCTAGATTCTCGCTTTCGCATTTTCTTTTCTTAGCCGGAGTTGTTCGTTTTGTACTTTTTCTTACTGTTGTTGCTCAAGTAGAGCGCTATTGGAGAACAGCTCAGTAGTTTGTAGTATTATTGATAAGGGTTGGCAGTTAAGGTCTTCGCCTTTTGTACAGGATAATACTACAGTCTCTCGATTGCAACAATAAGGTGAACAAAAAAAGCTATTACAACCAATACTGCAATAATTATTATATCTCTAGCTATATACTTATTCATCTCCAACAATAAAGTATGGGAAGATTTGGTAGATCAAGAGGCAATTCAATATCAGATAATAACAACAACGATAATGATCCAACAGGATTTGCAACCTCGGCCGCAGCAGGCGGAGTAGCCGCCGATCTTGCTCGACATCAATCTCAACAACAATCTACTTCTATATCACGACATGGTCAACCACCAACACATGTATCTACAACTTCCTCACACCATCGTAACAAATCATCTATATCGGGAATAAGCGGTATATCTTCTGGTATATCTCCCACTTCTCAAGCTAGTGGCAGTACATCAGGACGATCGAGAATCACAAGTGGTATATCAACTCTCTTTAGACAGCCTTCGCCAGATTTTGGTCCAGAGTTTGGTAGTAATAACAATCCCAATATGAGAGATCCTAGTGGTGTACATGTTGGTAGTGGTGTTTATAACAACATCTCACCCAGAGGACAGCAACACAACTCTTCAGTTACTCGAAGTGGTGGTAATCAATATACAAATCAAGATAACAGAGCATCACACCATCGTAAATATAGTGCAACACAACGTGATAACGTATTGAATAGTCATGGTGGAATATACGATGATGATATGCAGCAGCAGATACCACAGCCATTATCTTCATCATATTCACGATCATTACAGAATCAAAATTCATCTACTAGTTATAACAATCACAATATCTCTGGTACATTTAGTGAAGGAGTTAGTGATGATGATGGATATGCTAGTTCCGACTCTAACAGAGGTAGAGATCGATCACGATCAAGAGATAAGCGTAGCTCAACAAGAAATTCAGATCCACATAACATGTCCTCCCGTAGTAAAAGTAGAGTAGGACGATCCTCAGAACAAAGAATACAACTACCCCGCCGCTATAAAGGTTTCTCAACATCCATCTCCTCCCTATTTATTGATGAATCTATAGTCTGTGGTGCAATCAGTTGTTGTGGACTACTATTATCAAGTCGGACTGAATATTTATTAAATGAACGTAATGTCAAAAGAGGTATGATTCGACGTGGCGTGGGTGCACAACGAGTTGGTGCCGGTGGTAAGGAGGGTGGGGCACGGACACCCTCTAGGATATTGGGTATTGCCTATGTGGTTACTATTGTTAGTATTATAGCGACATACGCCATATTTGGTTTTGAGGATGGTGATACATTGGAAAATGATTGGTATGATGAGTATAATAATGATTTTGAGAATGGTAATGATGACGGAGGGAATAATGGTCAGCAGGGTGATGATGATGCTGTGGCAAATGATGATGTTGTTCAAGAAGCGGATGATGCTGTGGCTCAGCAGAATGATGATGCCAATCAACAACAACAGAATGATGATGCCAATCAGAGAATGTTGTTACCAATTACTCCAAGTGAGGCGGAAGAATTTGATCTTTCTTTGGATGGCTCAACTAGTATCTCAACAACCATGTCGTCAACATCTCAAAGGCATAACTTCATCGGAGTTATGAAAATGAGAGATCATAAGGAATACATCTTTGACCCAGCCGTTAGTGTTGTATCTCAAGCATATTCCAATCTAATGGATCAATTTGATGCTGATGAATACCATCCCCAGTTTCCAATCATTCAATCAACAACTCAACAGAAGCAACAACAACAACAACATCGACAACTAGAAGATATGAATGAAGGATACTACCAAGGATCACAAGTACGAATGTTTATAATTGCAATCTTCCTCTTCATCTTAGGAGTTATTGGTCGTCGTCGTCGTATGCGTACAAGATTTGCTATACTCAGGTCTCGTGCTCAAGATGATCATTTGTATTACGCGTCAGTACTAACACGAGGTGGTGGTAACACATCGGCAAGTTTGGCAACACCTGATAATACTGTCATGGAGAATTTCCATGAAAGGGAAGATAAGTATGACGGAGCGTGTAGTCATACCTTGTTTGGTTGTTATCCTGTTGATTCAGAATATAGTGATCGTAGTAATAATACTGTCGATGACGAAACATGTGATGACGTAACTGTGTCCACAGCTGGTACTAGGGGTACCTCAGCAACCACAAGGCGATTACGAAAGGGTGGTGACTTTATGGGCAGAACTATGAAAACTTTCTTCAATTGCTGTTGTGGCAAGTTATGTAAATGTTGGTGTCAAGTATTTAGTATATGTGCATTAGCACAAGAAGCACGTGAGGCACGATTGTTACTACCACCGAGTATGCAACGGATTGATATGATAACACATCAACCGTTTCATGAATATCACAAGGAATTGAATAACGTACGACGTCGATTCATGGAGCGAGCATCACGAACTTGGATACAGCATTGGAGTGCATTAAGTCGTCTGAGTCGGTATATACTTTTGATGTTTGTACTGTGTACGGTATTTGTTATTATGATAATGGTCATACATCCGATGGGTGGGTTTGATTGGGGTGATGCATTGGTTCTAATTGCAACATTCAGTCAAAGCTTTGTGGTACTCTTCATTGTGTTTGGTATCTTCCATCGAAGTGACTTAAGCTTTGATGCAGTCGTGAAGTTCTTTGCTGTTGGTTTCTGTATATGTGTACCTGTGGGGTTTGTGTTGGAAGGTGTAGTGATTAATGGACTGTTCTCGCTCTTCTACATCGTGTACTATACTTGTTTGGGTATTGGAGGTGATGGCTTTGAGGACTGGATGTCTGATAACTATCGCTGGCTGTCGATTCTGGGTGAACTCATCAATGCTTACTTTGTAGCTGCATTAGTTGAAGAGCTTTGCAAGTATTATGGCTTTCGGTTTGTCGAACATCCCGATCTGCTATTCTTAACGGGTTTAGATCGCACTGCCAAGCAAACTAATACCTCAGGAGGAATCGACTCGTACAAATATGATAGTCAGCTGGTGTCTGACTTTTCAAGAAGTCACGAAAGTGATGGTGGGGAGAGTGTTGATAGTCGAGGTAGACGGAAGAGGAATAGGAAGAAGAAGTTGAGGAGTAGTTATGAAGATGATGAGGAAGATGAAGAGCCAGATATTCGAACATTACAACAGCAGGCTGCTGCCATAACAACAGGAATGATTAGTGTTGCGGTTGGACTAGCCTGTGCTGAGAACTTCCTGTACGTCTTCTTCTTAGGAGGGACGGGCGGTGACGTTGGAAATATCGGAGCAGAGCTGACTATTCTACTCTTTAGATCGATCTTTCCAGTCCACGCCCTTTCAGCGGCAATGCAGAGTATCAATATGATCCGAAAGTTTATCGAAGAGAAGCATGGTGCCGCTAGGAATATGGGCGTTGGCAAAATCATCTTTCCTGCTATTCTATTACATGGAACGTTCGATGCCATACTGATGTGTGTGAATGCCTTCATTGAAGCATCTTGGGATAGGTATTACGAGAATGGTGGTGGAGATGACGATGCTACCTATGAAGCACCATTCAATGTATTGCTTGTCAACTTAATAGCTGCTGTTGGGATACTAGGAGTGATGGGTCTTAGTTTTGCTTGGTACACTTATCAGAATAGGTTGCAAACATCGAGACTTTCAGCGATTGATGTGGATCGATCAGTTAGAAGTGGTAGGTCGTTTAATGCTCCCAATATAGTGTGAGTTGATAAGTTAACAAGTTGGTAAAGATGGTAGACATTGTATCAATCAACGTAGTATTTACATGGCCATTATAACATTCTTAAAACAAACAGACATCCTCGATCTCAACTCTCCATCCTCGACCCTCAACCTAACCATTGGAGTTCAATTTAACAATCCTGTATGCGCCTCCAAACGCCAACAAGAACATATCATGATCACAAAATGGCCACCCTGACCCAACACTTAACCTACCACTCCACTTTTCGCCAATAACTGAGACAGCATATCTTTAATATCATCAATCGACTTTTCCATCGACTCCATCTTACCTTCCATCCTGTCAACCTTACTCTCCATCAACTCAACTTTGCCTTCAATTGATTCAACCTTACTCTCCATCGACTCAACCTTGCCTTCAATTGATTCAACTTTACTCTCCATTGATTCAACCTTACTCTCCACCGACTTGCCTTGGCTCTTCATATCGTCAAAATTACTCTTTACTTCCTCAACAGCAAGGAGATTACGCTTGAATAGGTCTGTGTCTTCTCGAGCTTCTTCCTCTTGCGTTTCGGATGCCTTGGCATGTTTGGGTTTCTTGGGAGCCTTTGGCTTTTTCTTTTTGTTGGCTTGATCTATGTCAAGCTTCTCCAGAACTTGATCCATGGCCAACGTCAATCCGTCCAAAGACTCTTGCATGATATCTTGATCTTTGTCAATCTCCATCTCCAGTGCTAGAATTTCATCTTGTTTAGCCATAAGTGAGTCGGGGTTGGACCAGTCAACATTTAGTTCAAAAAGCTGCCCACTTGATGAAGACGGGTCATCGTCGTCTTCCTCGTCGTCTTCCTCCTCTAGTCGCCGGCGACTAGAGGATATACCCAACACCCGTTGGCAAGAAGAGCTAAGGCTGCTTGTTTTTGCCTTCATCGCCTCAAGAATCTGATTACCAAGATAATTTGACGTACAGCTCGTGTCTGAATGTATTTTAAGAGAAAGAGTGGTGTGTCAATATATTACTGAATCAAATAGCTACACATCCAAGGACACATCATAAACTTACACCGATTAATAACATTGGTCATTTGCTGATGACGATCCTGTAAGTTTAAGCGCATCTGTTTATGCTGTTCTATCATGTTGACATTAGTAATACTGATCGACTCACGTAGCCTGTATATTTGTAATGTAAGGTTGAAACAATGTAAGATTGGACATGAAAGTTGCAGAAGAAAGCTGTTCAACTCCCTTACCAATTGAACTGGTTTTTTGAGTTCTCATAGGTTACCTCTGTGTAAACGTCAGTCGAGCTTTCCGCCGTCAACTGCATATCAAAGAGTGTAGAGTCAACTGTTCGATAGCTGTTGTAGATTTTGGATGAGATATTTGGTTTTAAAAGACGTTGAAGAAAGCAGTAGAATATGATACTCACGCGATTCGAAGAGTCCAATGATTCAACAAAAGAGATAACTTATGCACAGCAGCAGCGACTTTAGCGAAGGTTTGTTTTCTTTTGCAGGCTTGTGACGAAGCGTGTAACTTTGTATTCGTTATCATAAGTACTTTCGATTGCTGGTTGCAAGTTCAAGTATACCCAAAAAGAGAGAAATTAGAATTAGGCAATAGAAGTGTGAAACCAACCAACTTCTTCTGCTTACCTTTGCAACACATGCGTGATACAATTTGATACTCCAAACCTTTCCCTTTACAAAACCTTTACCGAATACAACTTTACCAAGGACGAATCCAGCTACCAACTCAAACTTAACACACGTCAATCTCAACTTTAGATTCGTGTTCATATTAAGCTTTTCCCAAGCTGCTGTTTGGGCATCACACACTGCTTCTGTCTTTGCTGCCTTCTCTTCAAAGTAGGCTTCAGCTTCTTCAAGAGCGTCAGCTGAAAGATGCGCGTTATCATGATTTATGAAGATGAAAGAGAGGAGAGCAACTTTCGTTAGTATATGCGACTTGCTAAGGCAGTCAAAGAGAGACACTTTGATTTCAATGAAGTAGACACCCAACACTTCATATTAAACACACGAATCCACAAGAAAAACAGAACCAACGACGCGGACTTTCCTGCATCTCCCATCAACACATCTAGTGTATGTTGAGCTCTTTCCAAACCCTCGATTGCTGTAAGCTTCTCTTCGTCTATTTCAGCATCCAATATGCCTTCATATGGAGGAAGCGGCTCAAAGAATAAAGGCGCGTCCTTTGGAAACTCAATAGGCCTGAACTCCACTTGCTTAAACTGAGCAATATCGCCAGTACCGATGTCGGCAAGAAATGAAATATCATCAAGGAACGGATCACACATTAACTCGTTGAACGTCTTACAAACTTCATGATCGTTGATTTCATCCTCACTATACCCAAGTTCTGTCCGTGCTAAGCCACATTGTTCTTCGTCATAAGGATTATAGATATCTATTTCACCGTCAACTACAAAATCCTCGAACACTGGATTGTATTCAGGATCACCCTTACGAGGCCTCGCATCAATACATTGGTATAATGTAATACATGGAGATCTAAAAAAGCTTCCCCCGCCATTGTTACAAGCTTCTTCCGACATTCCCATGTACCAATAGCCCCTATTTTGACATTTCATTCCAGCATTTGAGCGTTCCAGTGTATACTAAAGAGGAAACAAAAGATGATGTTTTGTGTTTGTGAGAGGTAAACTTTTACAATTCAAACTATGTCAAAATCAAACTTACATGGCTTCCCCAAAAGATAGAGTTGCCATCGGTCTCTACTGGTGTGTCCAAGCAGCAACGACCGGGCATTAAGTCATCCACATTTGGAGGATCTATAAACGGCCAAACATAACGAGGATATCTTGCCTTTAATTGAAGTGTGCAAAAGTCGAAGAAGTCACGACAACTCTCGTCGTTGCTGAAACTGCTCCCTGAAGAAAGCCGCCATTCGTCATAAGTATCATAATTAAGCCAATCTTCCACACATGTGAGGCTTGAATTGTGATTACAATACGAATTCTCAATCGGATATGTCCAATTATTAGCGTATTTTCGATTCAAGTTGTCGCGACAATAGTTCCAAAAGGTATAACAGGTTGCACCGCTCTGTAAAGGGTCGAACGGATTCTCCTTATCTCCTAGCCATTCGATTGGGCAAGTAGTAATGGTTTTGTTTGTTCTAACGTCAACACAACTCTCTTTTGGATATGTCCACCCAGGATGATCTAAGTCCAATCTTTTTCTACAGTAGGTCCAGAATTGATCACACTGGTATAGACTTGGGTTGTATCCACGACAGTATTCCCAAAATGGACGACAGGGCCTGCCTATCGGGAAAGATGTCTCTTCCAGCCACTCAATTTTACAATTTTTTTCTTGACAAGCGTCGGTACATTTGTGGTGGTGCCACATACAGTCTCCAGGATCGTTCTTGCGAGCCACACACTCTTTATGATGGAGAGTATTACAAGCTGGAATGATTGATTTAATATTAATGCTCGTATACCAGCTCAGATTGGCGTATGGATTTGACTTATCAAGCAGCCAAGCTTTTTGACAGTATTCTACGTTCCGACCGTCACCAGTTATGTTATGATCAATACAGTATATGCCGTCTGTCATGCTTGATGTTTCTGAAGTCACCTCATACAAAACGAAGGGTGTTTGATCTTTTGTGCTCACATACTCAGTGTACCAAATCGGTTTGCTCGGATCTTCTACTTGCTCATACCAAGTCACCCATCCGTTAACAGATTTAATGAGAGGAGTATCTGTCTGATTGGTGTACCATTCAAACCAGCGCGGTGGCAGTTGAGTGGTATTGCTATTGGATACAAAGTCTATAAGAAAAAGAGATACATTTGAGATGTTTTAACAATCTAGAAGAGAGCATATGATGTACATAATATTCTCCCACTTACCATTGACAGCCTTCGAAGTAGACCAGACGAGGCCAGTCGATACTGTATTACCCAATAAAAAACTCATACTTGCATCACATGCCCCCATCAGAACCGAAGGTGGTCCAAGCCCAGCGTCACAAAAGTGATCTTCAGGATTTGAGGATAAAACTGAGTCATATCCATATCGATAAGTCGTTGATTTGCTAGCTACTCCACGCTCGTCCAACTTCCATACATATTTGGTAGGAAAGACAACATTATCAAAGTGTGGATTGCCTTCACCAAAGTCTTCCATTGCAACTTGGTCCTTATTCTTACGCATCGGATTCGCTTCAGGGAATATCGTCTTGTTACGAGCCTCATATAAATGATCAAGTGCTGTTATGAAATTGCCACAGGTTTCAAAGGAAGTAGCTGGACATTCGATAGGCTTCGCTTCGGTTGATGACCACACAGCAGACGAATCAAAGCTACACCCCATAAAGGCGGCACACTCGTGCTCAAGCTCTTCCTTTGTGCATAATCTACCGCCTGTGTCTTCGCAGTATGCCTTTTATGATTGTTGTAACAGCAGAGTGTAAGATATCAAAGTATAAAACAAACAACACAAGCATTAAGAACGCACCTCAGATTGAGCATATGGCAAGAATCGGCATGTATCTTCATCTAGAGCATCTTCTAATTTGACGTATGTATTCCAACCGTCTTCATCATCTACCATGTCGTCATAGTCAGTGCAGGTTGACGAGAGTAAGCACTGTGTACTACCATTCTTTTGATATGCTACACTGACACATCGGTGATCTTCACTACAGAGATTGGAACATTCCTGTAATGTGTTGGTGTTTGTAACTTCTAAATCACCAGAATCACTGCACCTTACGGACTCAAAGTACTCATATCCCGGTGGTGGAATATGTTTAAAGTACCAGATACTAGCAGGGTTTGGTTCTGTTAGCGAATAGTGATCACATGATGATGATAGTCGACAGGAGTTGCCAAAGAAGTCGAAAGATGTACAATCATCTAGAACATCACATTCGGAAGCACACCCTGCAATGTCTGAAATACGAATGAAGTCATTTTCAAGCAGCTCTTGCTCTCCAAATCCATCAACCTCAAAGAACTGGTTGTCGTTGTTACAAATACGTTGGTTGTACGATCTATACCCTTCAACTTTCGTCAAAACAGGTGGAGTTCCTATTGCTGGATAACCATCATCACCAATGCATTCATTTGATACACAATTTCCGTATATCGTGAAGTTTCTGCCCTTTGAGACATCATTACTACTTGATCCTATAGCAATGCCAACGTGAACTAATCCAGAAACCATATAATCATCCCAATCATTATCACGACTAAAATAAATATGGCAAAGTTCAGTCCAGCTTTCCTTCGAGCTTGGATTAGTATGTGTGCTATACCACGACCTATAACTTGTCCCAAATCGAGTTATTCTCAACCAAATACCTTCCTCGACTGGAAATTTATCTCCGCATCGTTTTGTTAAGGGTGTGCCTGTTCTTGTGTTGTCCCGGTAAGAGGTTTGGAGTTGATTCCCTTGTAACATAAGAGCGAAGTTTCGAGCACCTTGATTCAAAGATCCCCGAACCATCAAGCCAGATCTATGATTCTCATTAGGACTATCCGGACTATTAGATTGGACATTAATTCTTATATCAAAATCCTTTCTCTTCGTTCGAGTAGATCCTTGCATTTCAGTAGATTCATAATTGATGATATCTCGCTTATTAAATAAATCAGTCTCTGATCCCATCTGTCCTTTGCCTTTCATAGTCCAAGTATGACTTGGTGGCGAATAATGTTCAAATGTATCTGTCACACCACCAATTTTATTCGCTGTTAGTTGATAAAAGTCTCCGACGCCGCCATTAATTGTAAACTTGCTGGCTACAAGCTCATCATTACTAAAGGCACCAATTGCAATTCCAACATAAACAGTGTTGCCCAAGAAACCATTTATATTTCTAAACCGAAGTTCTTCCCATTCATTTTCAGCCGGATTGGTATGGGTACTATAGAGTGTCCGGAGATAGTTCTTACTAACTGATCGGATTATTTTCAACCAAGTAGCACCCCCAACTGAGTAGGTTCTACTCCCATCTCTTCTTAAACTTTCTCCAGGATTCTGTCTGATATAAGTTTGTAGTTGATTTCCTTGTAAGAGTATAGAGTATTGTCTTGAACCTGGATCTAAAGACTCTCGAATCATCAAGCCAGCTCTACGACCGTCAGCCGAGCTATCCAAACCACTTTTGATTCGGATTCGTATATCAAGATCAGTTTCGCCTTTCATTTCAGTAGATGCATATAACATGCTGTCTGCCATACCACTGATTGCACCTTCACCTTTCAACGTCCAAGTGTCACTTAATGGTGAGTAATCTCCATAGGTGTTAATGACACTACCAACAGATTGGTATTGTATTTCATAAGGTAATGGAATTGGAGCTTCACCAGTCCACCTTTGTCGTAGTGCATAAGGGCACGTATCGTGTCTAGATACAGGTGACTTGTACCAAGTTTCCTCCTCGCCAACAGGTACATCATCTTTGCAACAAGCAACAGCTCGTTTCTCGTCCAATGGAGTTTCAAACTTGGACGAGTGCGGTGTACCAAGCTGTACAGTGTATCGTTGAAAGTCAAAGAATTGACC
>Ga0214480_100885_pt1 | contig 14319 bp, 14 predicted proteins | sample M1_20Mar14CPVII9_3_FD_165042 | JGI IMG/M metagenome (GOLD analysis project Ga0214480, IMG submission 165042) | Marine eukaryotic communities from Monterey Bay, California, United States - M1_20Mar14CPVII9sort6BwellE17 | ecosystem: Environmental > Aquatic > Marine > Unclassified | place: USA... | reverse complement strand
TCATTGCCATGATTGAAAAGACAGATCCTCACTACATTAGGTGTTTGAAACCTAATGATGCGGCGAAGCCTAAATTGCTAACAAGGAAGCGTCTTACAGAGCAACTTCGCTATGGCGGTGTTTTGGAAGCTGTTCGTGTCGCTCGTATGGGATATCCCGTTCGTTTAGATCATACTGGCTTCTTTAAACGTTATCGTACACTCCTCCCTTCTGTTCCTGAAAATGTTCTCCCTTGGAGCTTGGAAGAGAGCGATGTGGAGCCACAGAAGTTGTGTGTCAAGTTCTTGGATATTGTCTTGGAGCAGGGTGCTAAGCCAGCCAACTATGCAAATGAGGATGGAACCATGACACGTGCAAATAAGATTCGTATGGCACAACGTCAACCAGAGCCCATGGTCTTTCCTAAGTCTGATGTACAGCTTGGTCTATCGAAGGTGTTTATGAGAAAGGGGCCGCATGATAAATTGGAGAGTCATCGTGTGTTTCATCAGAATGCATCTATTACTCTGCTTCAGAGTTGGATTAGAGGCTTGCAGCAAGAGCGGAGATATCTTATTACAGGAGATGCAGCTCTTACCATTGAGAGATGGTACCGTGGTTGCTTGGGACGTGCTCGTTGGTGGAGACTTCGTGAGGCTCAGGCCAGTTTACTTCTTACCAACACCTTCCGTATGCAGATCAACCGAAGAAAGTATGTCCGTGCTCGAAATGGTACTATTCGTCTCCAGGCTCAATGTCGTGGAAGATCTGTTCGAAAGGTTAATGCTGCTACAAAGATTGAATCAGCTTACCGCATGCACGTCCATAGCAGTGCCTACAGAAAACTCAAGTCGGCTACGATTGCATTACAGTGTTGTGCACGTCGTGATATCGCAAAGAAGGAGTTCGATGAACTCAAACGTGCAGCCAAAGATATGGGTAAGATCAAACAGCATAATGAAAAGCTCAAAATGGAGATGGCAAGTCTCAAGGCAATGTTACAAGCACAAGCTGCCAGTGATGCCGGGAAAGAAGAAAGTGAAAAGGCTGTTGCAGAGAAGCAGAAGGAGATTGATGCCTTGGAAGCACGTATTGCAGAACTAGAGGCTGAGTTAGAGAAGGAGAAGGAGAATGTAAAGAAGTTAGAGAACGAACTTAATGTACAAAAGGAAGGAAATACCAGGCTGTCACAAGATTTGCAGTACCAGAAGGAGCTTGTTGCACGTATACCAGATACTCCTCTTCAGAGAAAACACTCCAGAGGAAAGTCCTTAAATGCCGCCCCCTCAAGTCCAGTGCCACAGAATCACTCCCGAGCCGACTCTGCCCCAGCTGAGCAACTTGCAGATGCGGTAGTTGTTGGTCACACTATAACACCGGAGGCCCTAGCTCAGCATCGTGCTGAAGTTGCTAGATTAGAAGAACAAGTGGAGGAGGAACGACGAATGAGCCGAGCAGCAAGAATCGAGATCAAGAATCTTCGGGCGGCTATTGCAGACAAGGGCGTGGTGGATGTGACTGCTTCAACCTACGAAATCTCAGACGCTGTTAGTGAAATGTCTGGAAGTGAGATGGATGCAAGTGATATACCGCATCCAAGTGAAGTGGAACCACAAACTCGGTACGTAAATTCTTTTCATTTAGGGTGGTGGTTCATGTCAAGAGTGTTGTGTCATTCCATATCTGCTGTGTGTCTAGAGATGGCTTATGCCCATCTCAGTGATGACCTCCATAGTTTGAAGTGGACTGATAAACACCTGATTTGTCTCACCTACCCTATGCTTTGTCTGTTTATTACAATCTTCTTCTTTTAGACTTGTTTTGCTGCTAGTGTTTGCTATTATTGCAATCTTCTTTGGAAGTGTTGCCTTAATACTTCGCTGGCATCATCGTATCAATGCTGGGATGGCGTTGCTAGCGCTAGATGATGTTTCGTTCGACTCAAGTAGTATATCCTTTGCTGCTGAGGAGACCTCTAGCGTCTTTGATGACTTGTTGTCAGCTTAGGCTGGCAACAGGTCATCTGCCAAAGGTTCATATTGCTTTTGTTGAATGTTTCTTCACTCGCAATTATGCAATTCGTTTGGCGGCAGCATTTCTGTTGTTTGGTCGACTTGGAGTCGGTCAAGATACAGTGTTCGTATCGTTTATGATTCATATTATATGTATATTACATGGCAAAATCTAAGCTATTTTTGTTTACTTGGGGCAATTCCCGATAGCAGTGATCCAAAAACTCCAGAGCAGGCAAATACTATTGGCTTCAGAACTCCTGTCGTCGATGCACAAGTGGACGTGCGAGGGAAGATGGACGAGCTCCAAAGATCTGTTAGTGACTATTTCCCAATGATCAAGAGAGGTTTCAGTGACGAGAAAGAAGAGGGCGCACCTGAGGTTGTAGCAATGGGATGGAAACATGATGTTGCAAGTAGAAAGGAAAGAGAAGAAGGTCTTCGGTGAGTGTCAGCTGGTTTGTATAATATTTTGTGTCTTTCAAGCAACAACAGCTCATCGTTCACGTCATCATTTCTAAACTGACACAGTGACGAGGTTCGAGTTTTTGAGACCAAGACTAAGAAGTTCTTTGCGATGTTGGAGGAAGGTGTTGATGTCACCCTGTGGCAACGAAACACGAGTGCTGATATCGGTCAAGGAGGAGAAGAATTTGCTGTTAAGTCAAGCTCGATGACACTCAAGCTTCATCGTCATGGAGACTTACTTGTTCAGACGGTCTTGACCTTCAATTCGACTGGTGGCTACTTGAGCAAGGCTCTCGGAAGACGACGTGATAAGGCGGCCCATGAGCCATTGCCATTGAATGATATCCTCGAGGTTAAGGCAGGATGCATTGGTTATGATCATGCTGAGCTGCCAACCTCTTCATCCAAAAAAGGAAAATCATCCAAGGTCAAATCAGAGAATATGCAGAGCAGTCTCTTCTTGACTATCAAGGCAACGCCAACTCCTATGGCATCATCAAGGTCCTACTATCTCCGAGTGAAGTCTCGAGCAACACGAAATGATCTACTAGCTGGCCTCCGAGGTATACTTGCAGACTTACAAGTTCGTGAGGGAGTGAGCATATCACAAATTCAAACACCAGCTGCCGCTCAACATGCAAGACGGATGCCTGGTTCTGTTCATAAGAATGCTGGACCCAATCCATTTCTGGCAGAGGGCAAACGAGGTGATATCATGGTGCCTCTTGCGGAGGTTCATGACCTTATTAATGGGGAAAGAGAGTCTTATGATAAGCTACTACTTACCATGCTTCAGGGAAGTTCTGATCTAAAGGAGAAGGAAGACGAATTATTATCTTTACGAAATAAGGTTCATCAAACAATGGCTGAATGTGCAGAGAAGGATAAGACTCAAGCTAATGATTCAAAACTCATCATGCAATTAAGTAAGAAGTTAGAGACCTTGCTGATGGAGAATGAAGACTTGCGTGACAATAACGATCGTCTGAATCAAAGGCTGGTACAAGTGGAGTGTAAGTTGAAAGAGAATAACATCTCTTGGTGTTGATATTATTCTTGTACGTCGTGCTAGTTGTGATCTTTGTTGTGATATGATGATCAATATCTAACCATGATCTATATTGTCTGCTCTCCATAGGTGAGAAAGTGAACATAATCAACAGTAGTAAATAGGGTGTCAATGTCATTAAATGTCCTATAAAGAATAGTTGTATGTGTCAATCAATATATGTACATAATTAGTCTAGGTCTATACCGCATTCCTCTCAATCTTTTCACAGGACTTTACAAGCCAATTCATTGCAGGTGAGCCTTCTTCCAGTAGTGGAGCTACCTTCGATAAAACTTCCTCGTGGTATGCGTCGAGCCAATCGAGCTCGGCGTCTGTCATGATCTCTTGATTGATGAGATTCTTTTGGATAGGAATTTGTGTAAGCCTAGCAAACTTGAGGAACTTCTTTCCCTCTACCTTCTTTTGCTTCTTTGCTGGAGGCTCTTCTTCATCCTTAGCTTCTTCATCAGTACCTTTGACGGCAACAATCTCAAGCAAGTTTTCAATTCGAATACCATAATTGCCATCGTCATAGAAACCAGGTTCGTTACTTGTGATCATACCCTCCTTCAAACCCTCTTTGTTTGCCCAACGAGGACTAATACTATGAGGACCTTCATGTACATTGAGTGCTGCTCCGAGTCCATGCCCTGTGCCATGTCCATAGTCAATGCCTACTTCCCAAAGAGCTTTACGGGCAAAGACGTCCAAGACAAAGCCCGGAGTGTTATCGGGGAAGATCATAGTGTCGACACCAATATGACCTTTCAATACTCGAGAGTTGTGATCCTTGAACTCTTCGCTTGCATCGCCAAAGTGCCAGGTTCGTGTAACATCTGTTGTGCCGTATTCATATTGTCCTCCACTATCAATTAGAATAGGGTTTGTCTTATCTAATGATTTCAATAAATCACTATCTTCGGCTGCGCGATAATGCACAATGGCTCCATTAGGACCTACTCCGGCGATTGTTGGGAAGGACACTTCTTTAAATCCTGGTTGTTTTGCTCGGTAGCCAGTCAGTACTTCGTCTACTTCTACTTCACTTACTGACCGTCCCTCGACTACAATTGTATGTTCAAGCCAAGCCATGAAATGGGCCATCGCTGCACCATCAACTATATGTGCCTGACGCATCCCTTCCATTTCAGCATCATTCTTACATGCCTTCATTGGAGTAACCGCATTCTGTGCATCGATGAGACTCTTCTTTGGTACCACACGGCTGATTGCATAATTGGAACGTGAGTTATCAAGCCAGACCTTATTCTTTGAGCTCGACTCTAAATGAGATTTGATATCATTTACAATATTCTCATACGGTTGAACAGTTACACCGGCAGACTTCAAATGCTCACTAACTTCTGGAGGTGCCACCTTCTCGTCGTCACAGTACAATGTAACTTGATCGTTTGAAATGGTAGCATATGCAATACCAACCGGGCACGTCTCTACATCATTTTGACATCGTACATTAAAGAGGTATGCAATATCATCAAGTGCAGAGAAAACAGAAAGAGTTGCCTTCTTCTCCTTCATCTCTGATCTGATTTTTGTAACCTTATCTTCAATAGACATACCTGCATACTTCATTGGATGGACACGAAATGGATTCTTTGGTAGAGCTGGCCTATCGTTCCAAATTGAATCAATAATGTTTGCTTTACCATCCAATGTATCAAGTTCGGCGATCACTAGTTTTTCATCATCTGTATCAATATCTTTTGCGGCATTTGCAAATGCCGCATTCAAATCTTTGGCAAAACTAGCCGAGTGAACAAATGCATCAATACCAACCTTGAGTGGCGTCTTATGCTCTGTGTAATGTGTTGTGGCTAACTCAGATAAGAACTTGTTAATAGTTGGTACCTTGGGTTGTCCCTGTTTCATCAATTCCCAATGATCAGAGTCTAATCGGAGTGATGCCTCATTGAAATACCTGAAAATTATATCATCAAATGTGCATATTGTTGGTATGAGATATATTGGAAATCAATAGACCATTGCAATGATATAACACAAGATAGGTATAAACACAAAATCGTTGCAATTCATAAGATACATACCTTGAATCAGTCCAAAGATAAGCCTTATCAGCAGTAACAGCCGCAGTACCAGCACTACCATGAAAATCAGTCAAGTATGCCCTTCTCATATATGCCGCGGGGACATATTCGCTTAGATGCGGATCGTCACTTGGAACAATATATACATCTACACCATTTTCTTTCATGGCAGATCTCATTGCAGTGAGTTTTTGTGATGCTGTCATTATGTTTGTTTTGTCTGTATTTATTATTGTTGTTACTTCTTTTTCCTCGGTAGGAGAGATTGTACTAAATAATGATATACTTCCGCCTCTTGGTATATTGTTAGTAATAGTAGGAAATGACCACGTGGTTTGTGTCGGAAGATGTGTCCTTGTTGCTGCTCGGTGGTAGTCTCCTATTGTTGTTGAAAATGCTCGGGCCGCTGATGTTCTAGCGACAAATAATATAGCTAGTAGAGACGACGTCTTTGAGATGAAACGATTTGTATTGGTACGAGGAAGAAGGAGGGTGGATAGCATTGTATTCGATATCAAATTATGAGAGTGTCGAGTGTTCAAAGAGATAAGGCCAGTTCTCAAGCCAAAGCCCGCGCCTTGCAATAAATGACATACCAGCCTGTAAGGTATCTTCGTTTGCAATAATTTTATTAGTGCATTGAAAATTTGCTCAAACAATATCTCAACTCAATCACACTACTACTACTACTACTACCTCTCTCTTATAACTCTATTACTATGTCTTTCAGTATTGGAACGTCATCCTCTGCCCCTAATATGGACATGGCATTAGGTATGTATAATATTCCCAGCTGGATAATCGGAGAGGCGATTGATTTTTTACCATGTATATAAGATATAAATAAGATATGCATAGACTGGCCTCTAACTCCTCAACTCCTATTACATAAAACAACAGATGATATGATTAAAAAGAACCGTGCACCACGTCGTACACCACGAAAGAATGCAGGTAAATCAAATGCAACTGCCGCACGTGCCACCGGACAAAACAAGGCAAGACGTAATGCCGCCACGGCAGCACGACGTGGATTAACTAATAATTCCAAACCCAACGCTATGGAAATTGACCGTCAGGTATCACGTCAACGTGGTAGTATGGGCGGAAAAGGTAATAATAATACAAGGGGTGGTAATAAGGGATCTAGGGGTGGTCGTCGTGCCACTGCTCCAAGTGCTGCGGCTGTTCGTGCCAAAGCACGTAACTTGGCCGGAGTTAGGGGTGGTACTAAAAAACAAGCTGCTGGAGGAAAAGGAGGGGGGTCAAGTGTAATTACGGCACCATCTCAACAGGCAATTGGTGCAGCTGCCCGAGCAATGAAGGATAAGGGATTTAAGGTACCCAAGGGTATGCAGATGCAGATATCATTTGTTGCCAAGAAACAAGAGCCTACTCCCAAGAATAAGAATACTGGACGTCAAGGAGGAAATAGGAGTAATGCTGGAAGAGCTAATACTAATAATAATAATAAGGGAAGAGGCGGTGGACGTGGCGGTGGAAGGGGAAGGGGCCGTGGAGGCCGTGGAAGGCGTTAATTAAGCAGTTTCAAAAATGTGCACAAGATGTGTCATTTTTTATTTTTTGTCAAGAGTCCAATTAATTGACAATATCTACACACACCAAATGAATCTTTACATCACATCAAATGATATCAATTATACCAAAAGATCTATTTTAAAAATCGGGGGATATCTAAATATCAAGTTCAAGTGAAATTAGGGATATTGAACATTGTCAAATACTATATCCATTTTCAACTTTTGGGGAATCTATCCAAATCTCTGTAGAGAGAATAGAAATACAAGAGTCCATTTATTAATCATCTCGTTGCCAGTTTAGTTGCACGTCGTTGAAATAAATGAGACATCTTTTAGTTATGTTAGGGGAGAACTACATTATTATAATAAAGTCGAATGTTTAAATCAACAATAATTGATTTTTGAGTGGCCATTTTATGGGGAAATGGTTCCATCTTTCTTCTTGAGTTCAAGTACTTTACAAGTCGATTCGATTGAGAGTTTCTTCTTTGGAGTTTCAAAGAGATTAATGCGGCAGCCTATGTATATAGGGAAGATTGAGATGCATGAAAATTGGCATTATCTTTTGGCAAAATGTGCAGCTCTATATTTTATTACCTCTTTATGAGTGTATTATCGGGTCATGTTATAACCTCAAGGGTATCTAGTAGGAGGCGACGAAGGACTTCCCCAGTCTTGAAGCTCCTCCTCTAGTAAAATGCACAAACACCTTTAACGAGCAAATATGCACTGCCACTGCGGAAAGTATGTTGGTTGTGGTGCATGTTTTAGAAGAAGGTGACGAAGGCCTATCCCCAGCCTGAAGCTCCTTCTCTAAACATGTTGCCTTCGGAAGCAATGTTGCTATATGAACTGTGTTTTCAACCACATAATATCTCTTCCAATAGAAGAAACTCTCGGGTGTAGACTAGATTAGAATCAATATGGAGGAATACCTCTCTTACTTTATATCTATGTATTGCTTGTTCTGTTGAGGAAGGTACATTGTGAAAACAACTGCACCTTTGATTCTGGGGAGAGTTATCGATATCGTTCCTTTTGTTAGAGCTCTCTGATAGTGTATATCTTGTGTCACTGAGTTATTACTAAGACTACGCCGTCTCCTTCCAACCAACCCCCTCGTCGTTCATATCATCATTACAATATCGTCCAAGCTTAAACTACAGTGGTATTAATCGGCTGTCCTTTGCACTTCCCCCATGTAAATATAGCACTCAAAACAATAGCAGTAATATTCAACATGTAACTCAGTACTAGCATGATAATAATGCTAACTCTTTGATCAACATTATATCCAAAACCTGATAACCAGATACTAACGGAAACGACTTGAAGAATGACCATGAGACAGATGGAGATCAGGATTGCATTGGCAAGTTGGCGTCTCTTCTTGCTCAATTTGTAATCGGCGCAGCAACATCCACAAGACAGTATGGACGAAAGAACAATGGCTGTTATCGTACAGACTAGTGATACCGGTGGAAGAACAATGTTTATCAAAATGCCAACAAGTAACACTACAAATAGAGCAATTCCCAAGCCCTTGCCATCTTCTTCTGATGAGGGAATCAAGGTTATGGGAGTAGTAGGAGAAGAAACTACTGCACTGCCCATTGTCGGTTTTGACTTGATTTTGTTGTCGGATAGCTTGAAGATAATGTGCCAATAGGTGTAGCAGTTGGAATGTCGATTAAATCATTGTCATTGGTCTCCGGTTGAGTCATAACTAAAGAAGAGGAGAGAGACGAGAGAGTTGATCAAAAGAGCTTATTGATCTCAAGAAGTCGAGATAGTTCTTTGCAATAAAAACAAGTAAAACAACGGTTGTTCGGCTTCTCCCCCCTCTGCCACTATTTAATTAGTATAGCCTGCCTGCCCTATACGTATCTCCAACCTACATACTTCATCGAGATCATCAACGAACTGCTGCACTGCCTAGGATACCGTTTCTTGCGCATTGGTATCAAAACCACAAACTCATCACTCATCGGTGATCCAACCTCGAATCGATATGGCAACAATAATACGTCACCTAGGCCGAAGGCCTGGTAATAATATCACTTCTTCATTCTCTTCATTATCATCAACATCATCAGTATCGGCATCAGCATCGTCATCAATAATAAGAGCACAACATCTTCACAAACTACCCACATCTCATGCACTTCTTAGCATACCCACACGATACCAATCTACTAAAGAAGATCTTGAATCAATTAAACGACGTAATATTGGTATATCGGCTCATATCGATTCTGGTAAAACAACTTTAACTGAACGTATCTTATTCTACACTGGACGGGTAAGAAGATCAATCATCAATTATATGTTTGTGTTTTGTCACATAATCATTGGAATATCTATTGTGATTGTTTGTGCACTTCGATATCTTGACGTATATCTCATTACCTTATTGATCTCTCCTTAACATAGATCAAATCAATACATGACGTTCGTGGTAAAGATGGAGTAGGTGCCAAAATGGATTCCATGGATTTAGAACGTGAAAAAGGCATAACAATCCAAAGTGCAGCAACATTCTGTCGATGGAAGGGTGCATTCGTTAATATTATTGATACACCCGGTCATGTCGATTTTACAATTGAAGTGGAAAGGGCATTACGTGTCTTAGATGGTGGGATATTAGTATTATGTGGTGTATCTGGTGTACAGTCTCAATCATTAACAGTCGATCGACAAATGAAACGATACAATGTACCTCGTTTGGCATTCATTAATAAGTTAGATCGTCAGGGCTCTAATCCATGGCGAGTTATTGATGACTTACGGAATCAACTCAAGTTAAATGCAGCCGCTGTACAAATCCCTATTGGATTGGAAGACAAGCATTCCGGTATTGTTGATTTAATAACAATGAAATCATATATATTTGATGGTGAGAAGGGTGAGAATATAATTGAGGGTGATATACCAAGTGAGTTACAAGACTTGGTAGATGAGAAACGTGCTGAATTACTCGAACGATTGGCAGATGTTGATGAAACTATAGCAGAATTATTCCTAATGGAGGAGACACCTACACCTGAACAATTCAAGGAGGCTATTCGAGCAACGACTGTTTCATGTCAATTCGTACCAGTCTACATGGGATCAGCCTTCAAGAACAAGGGTGTACAAAAGTTATTAGACGGTGTGTTAGATTACTTACCCGAGCCTCGTGAGAAACAAAACTTTGCATTAGATAGAGATGCTGATGAAAAGCCTGTGGAGGTGAAATGTTCAAAAGATGAACCATTATTAGCTTTGGCTTTCAAATTGGAAGAAACGCCATTTGGACAATTGACATATATGAGAATCTATCAGGGTATGTTAAAGAAAGGTAATCCAATTGTCAATGTGAATGATGGGAAGAAGATTAAGTTAGCTAGGATTGTACGGATGCATTCCGATGAGATGGAAGAGATCAATGAGGCACATGCCGGAGATGTTGTTGCCATGTTTGGTATCGATTGTCGATCGATGGATACATTTAGTGATGGTCCGATGAATTTGGCAATGAGTAGTATGTTCGTTCCCGAGCCAGTAATGAGTTTGGCTGTGAAACCTGCCGAGGCAAAGATGCAAAATAACTTTGCCAAGGCACTGACAAAGTTTACTAAAGAGGATCCTACACTACGTGTCAAGGTTGATTCAGAAACGAAGGAAACAGTGTTGTCTGGTATGGGTGAGCTTCATCTTGAGGTGTATATTGAACGTATGAAGCGAGAATACAATGTCGAATGTGTTTCTGGTCAGCCAAATGTGAATTATAAGGAAACTATTGGATCTAAAACTTCATTCGATTGGCTACACAAGAAACAGACGGGTGGATCAGGTCAGTATGCCAAGGTTGTTGGATATATTGAACCCATGACTGAGGAAGAGATTAAAGAACACGGCAAGCCTAATGAGTTCAAGAATAAGTGTATTGGAACTAACATTCCTCCCGAGTATTATCCCAGTTGTGCCAAGGGTATGGATGATGCAATGGTACAAGGTGCTTTGGTCGGGTGTGAAGTTGAAGGTGTTCGTGTTGTATTACAAGACGGTGCATCTCATGCTGTTGACTCTTCAGATATGGCTTTCCGTATCTGTATGGCTAATGCTATTCGTGATACAATGAAGAAGGCAAACTCGAGTGTCTTGGAACCAGTAATGACTGTTGAGGTTGACATCCCCTCTGAGTTCCAAGGAGCTGTAACAGCATCCCTAAGTCGTCGAATGGGTATGATCCAGAGTTCTGATATGAATGATGATGGGTCGGGGCTCAAGCTTGAAGTTGAGGTACCATTGGCAAATATGTTTGGTTACTCGACAGAGTTGAGAAGTCTCACACAAGGTAAGGGAGAGTTTAGCATGGAGTACTCATCTCATGCACCAGTTCCTCGTAATGTCCAAGAGGAATTAATGGCTGCCTACAAGGCGGAACGAGAGGCTGAGAATGCGGCCTAAACATAAAATAGATACATTTTTGTTGTGATAGGTTAGTATGCAGGTAATACAGACTTCAAGCAGTACATACTGCAATGTGGTAATTTTGGATGCTAGAATCAGTTTGCTCGCCAAAATCATAGTATTTCCTTCCCCTCTCTTATTTGAGCCAGCAATCATTCTTCTGTGGAGAGAGTATCGACCAATAGCGGTAAGTAATTGTTTTATTATTCATGATGATGTATATATAATGATCATCTTTTGTATCGGCGTCTGATAATTTAGCTCATTCTTCCCTAATCAAATTTATTTGATTCATTGCAACTTACATCAGCATCATATCATTTTTTTCTCAAACTACTTCTTGATCCAACTAGCCGCTAGTATATCATATCATGACTAAGAATACACCAATACCTATCAGTAGTAAGACGGTGCCAACTCCTGCTATTGAAGTTGGTCTCCCTACGCCATCACCATACCCTTTTGATGATTTGCTAAGTGAGTATAATGTATTCAAGTATCGTTATTCATTCTATTGCAATGTATTAATATTCATTCTATATCTACATATTCTACAGATGGCGGTGATACTACAATCGGTGGTGGTCAACAGCAGGGGCGGGAAGCGGCTAATGAACTACAACAACAATCCGGTACTTCGTTTCGAGGTATTAATACCTCCGCAAAACATAGTAACATAAACATTTTAGCAAGAAGTAGTAAGAGTAATACAATTACCAATGCAAATCAGTATGAAGAAGAAGAGAAACTTCCCTCTCCTCCTCCACTGCCATTAAGTCACCAAGTCCTTTCTACACCTTCTGCTTTACTTGGAACTTCTCCGGGTGGATTCCCATGCTTCACACATTCACTTGGCGGGGGAGGCAAGTATGGAGGGGGAAATGGAGGATCACCTACTGCTGATGATTTCGGTACCATGTTACCACCTCCTCTGTCAACTATTAGTAGTAGCATGAGTGGTATTGCTTCTGGTATGCAACAGTATTCAATGCCAACAGACGTTCAACAGGTAAGTTTGTTGCCATGCCAATACAAATGATCGGAGGTTCTCTTTATATTTATATATTCTAAATCTATGTTACTCTCTACTTATAAACAGAATCAGACGCAAGGCGCATCTACTGTCATCTTCCCATCAAACATTCCTTCCTCGAATACATTTTGCCAAGTTCCAACATTTAGTTCAAATAATGGTATCGGAGGTAGTAGTATGTCCTCATCGTCAACAACACTTCCACATATACAATCTGCTGTCAAGTCTTTGGCTACAGTCGTTGCCAAGAAGAAGAATGTCATGTCTCGTGCTCGTGTTCTTCCTCTAAGGAAGAGGAAGGTTGAATTGAATAATGATATGGACGAAGATAATGCGAAGGAAAACAACAATGAAGTCGCAGATCAAAAGCTTGCTCAAAAGCCCACAGCTCATGCCCGGTCCTCCGTTCCCAAGGCAATACGGTCTAGTATATCTCTCAAGAAACAATTACTTGCTGCTGCAGCTACAGAGCACGATGATATCACAGAAGAAGATTATTTGAAAGCTGCTCAAAAGGCTGAGGTTGTTCGTAATTTCGAGGATCGCAAGGTTTACAGAGAAGTGGTAGTAAAGCCAAGTGTTGTAGCTGTAAAGCCGAGTGGAGTCGATATCGGTGGCAGGACTGCAAAGAGGGGAAGGTACACGAGCTTTCAGCAGAGAATTGAAGGTATGTTTTGAAATTGTTTCCGTATTTGTTTGTTGGACATCGTTCTCTAACATCATTGATGTTAACCTCAACTATTTAGATCTCAAAGCATACAAAGAGAAACATGGTCATCTCAACGTGAAGATGGATGATGATCTTAGTCTATATCAATTTTGTACCAAGTAAGTATGGTATTTATTTTGAGGCAGCACTATACGTTTATACTTAAGTGTACATCTCTCACTTCATGCACTCTTGTTATTCGCAACTATCTTCCTCACAGTGCCAAGCACACTATGGTTCATCCTGACAAGAAGGCAAAGCTAAAGTTGGATGAAAGCAGAATTGCTGCTTTAGAGGCACTTGGCTTCTCTTGGTCAAACGATGCGTCTTTTGATCTTGAAAAGCACAAGGCATATTTCATGAAGAAGCCTAACGTTCAAGCCAATAAGTCACCTAAGTCGTCATCATCTGTTGGGGAGAACCAACTATTGGCATCTGTAGACTTTAGTTCAGCCACTAATGGGCCTTACCCCGAAAATTGGGGAGCTGTCTAAGATGATATATATTATTCAGATGAATGCAAAAATGTTTAGTGATGATACTTATGTGTTAGTTATGTCTGGGTGGTAAACTATGCTTTTGACTGGCAAATTGACTTTACAGGCAATGCATAGAAGAAGACTAATATAAGAGTTTGATTGCATACTAAGCTTATTCAAGTATTGTAAAAAATAATAATTTTGGCTTGACAAAACATTAAGGCAAGTCGGCAGGAAACCGAGATTTTCCCCTGATCTGAGGCATGGAACCCGCCAACATGTGGCTGTAAAAGTATGATGGATGGACTTACAATCATGCTGGGAGTGTTCATCAACTTGTTATGCACCTATACAATGCCAAACAACCACTATTCAACAACCTACATGCTGCTATACCCCCACTTGATGGCCAAACATTGACTGAAAGTTGGCAGCCATAAGAAATCAAGATCTGAGGCATGGAACCCGCCAACATGTGGCTGTAAAAGTATGATGGATGGACTTACAATCATGCTGGGAGTGTTCA
>Ga0214480_100883_pt1 | contig 14381 bp, 8 predicted proteins | sample M1_20Mar14CPVII9_3_FD_165042 | JGI IMG/M metagenome (GOLD analysis project Ga0214480, IMG submission 165042) | Marine eukaryotic communities from Monterey Bay, California, United States - M1_20Mar14CPVII9sort6BwellE17 | ecosystem: Environmental > Aquatic > Marine > Unclassified | place: USA... | reverse complement strand
TGGGATGCTTATAGTGCATTATACTAATGTTTGTATTGAATAGAATGACTTATACATGGCAAAGACGGCAAATATAAGCTCAGAAATGCATGAAATATGCAGAAATATGGTCAAAATGGGACGGAATAGAAAAATTCCTTAAAATGTTCACTTCCTTAAAATGTCAGCTCCTCTAGTGATGTTGATGATGTGTTGATAGATGATGCCATGATACAGACATACGATAAACTTGCAACACAGTTAATTAATCGATATCAGAAGGATTTATCATCGAATAAACTTTTGAATAATCAGTTGTTTGTGTGTGTTGCTGGCGGACCAGGTTCGGGAAAGAGTACATGTGAGTGGCTTTTTTTTTTCCACCTCCGTCGATATTACATTCTATACTTACATATCTCATTCTTAGTGTCAGCTGCAGTAGCACAACGAATTAATGAACAAATGAACGGTGCAGCAGTGGTAATACCTATGGATGGCTATCATTATTCTCGAGCAGAACTGCAACGTAAGGGAGAATCGACAGAGATAGAGTATACATATGATCAATTACTTGCAAGACGAGGAGCACCTTGGACTTTTGATGCCGAGGGTTGTGTTGATGCATTTAAAAAAGCACGACAAGACGGCAAAGCATCGTTACCAATCTACAGCAGAATAAAAAGTGATCCAATTAATGATGGTGTACAACTTTGTTTCGAAACCAAGATTGTTTTGTTAGAGGGAAACTATTTACTTGCTTGGGATGATAAAAGATGGGCACCATTAAAAGGTATCTTTGATGAAACTTGGTATATAGAGTGTAAATCAATCAATGATCAAAGAGAACGATTGGTTCGTAGACATCTGGAAACATGGAGCGATGCAAAGACGCAAATGTTTGGAGAGGGAGAAGAAGGAGCAGGAAGAAAGGCTGATTCCAATGATATGTTGAACTTAGTTTGGATTCAAGAGAAGTCAAAACATCACGCTGATTATGTGATTGAGAGTCTATGATGGGGGTAAGAAGGGGAGGTGTATAGAGAAAGAAGATACCACACTATAAAACAAAGGATACCCTAATAGCCAAATCTATTTAGTTATATTTGACGTATATCTATTACATGCTTATTTGATATGGATGTATTGAGAGTGTCATTTGTTAGGGAAGTATAGCTGCAGTGGCGGAGCGGAGAGACGAATATGGATACCTTTTCCAAAAAGGATACCTCATCATAAAAAATACAAAAAATTGTCATTTGTCATTACTTTTGCCGTTTAGATCTCACCTTCATCTCCTCATCTCAACTCTGCCTACTATACTTGACTACTACTACCTATTATCACGAATCGGATCATCAATTAATTACCTTCTATCTATAATACCTCGACAAAACATAACAAGAAAAGATGAACAAGTGTATTCTCTTCCTCTCAACATTGCTTGCGACGTCTGCTTCCTCTGCTGAAATTAGTATCGATTCAGGAAAGCTATCAAACAAAATCATATATGATGGTACCAGGAGGAGATTAACAAAAACTGGCAAGGGTGGAAAGAGTGGTGGAGAAGATATGGAGGACGGTAGTTGGTGGAGTGGATCTAACGATGGATGGCATCCTAGTGGAGATAGTGAGCTGGAGAAATTACTTCATGGTCGATTCAGTGGGAAGGATGATGCATCTGGTGCTCAGGAGAGAGTTGGAGTTCCCGAGGGTCCAGTTACAACTGATATGAAAAGTCAAGTGCGTTGGGGGTTCGACGAAGGCTTTACAAAGATGGGGTTTGAAATCTCAATTCTCCAGGGAATACAAGTGACTTTGATTCACTTCCACTGTGCACAAGCTGGATCCAATGGACCTGTCGTCGTCGACTTCTGGGAGACTTCAGATACAGATGGAACAGATATTAATGGCGTGGCTCTTAATGGTTACCTTACAAACGATGATATTCTTTCAAACAACCTTGTCGACGGTATGTGCGGGAACATCAAACTGAACAACCTCGCATCTCTATATCAGGCGATGCTAAATGGTGATATTTATCTCAACATTCACACACAAGCGAATCCTGATGGGGAAAACAGGGGACAGATCTTCGTCATGCATTAATATATTACAAGGGGAAATGATGCAGGTAGAATAGGCTAGTTATTCATGTTGTGTATAGTATGCAGCAATAACATAACACATTGTACAATAGAACTACTCTCAACTGTTTACATCAGAGTTATCAGATAAAAGGTCAACTCAAATCGATACAACAGACTTCTCGATAGTATCCTTCTTGTTTAGAGAATATGTTGTCAGCCAGATGTGCTTCCTTTGATCATCTTTTGTGCATTGTCGATTTCTACAGACATCTCTTTCAAAACCCAAAGTCAACACTACTTTGCTTATCCTCTGATGAGAGATATACCAAGACTAATAGTGGAAACCAAAGATGTTAGAAAACCAATCCACTTAACAGCAGCTCCCTTCTTGTACCGAGCAGTCTTTACATCCAAATTTGCATCAGCATACCCTTTCAAATATAAAACACTTCCGACATTGAATAATACAGTTCCAACGGCACATGCAATTGGGTACTTCAAACCGCCGAGTAAAGTCATGATTGCGTAACTATCATTGCCCTCAAGAAAGTTTTGATGACCACGTTGGACACGGTTGAATTCATCTGCATTCTTATGATGTTTGGGTGTAGCTGTGTCGGTGGATGATATTTCAAAAGATATGGTCAATATAATATCATATGTAGAACGTACTCATATAATATAATATGTAAAATCATAATCGAAATCGCTTACCGTAAAGGTTAGGATATTGAACATCAAACTTCTTCCTGGCCGCCATTACCTGACCTCCTAGATACATTGAAGTAATAACAGGGCCGATACTATTCATATGTAGAAGTAGAAGTGAAAGACATAATTACATAATGAGTGTGCAAGCAAAACATAAATATAGTGCGCTGAAGCAGCGCCAACGCTCACATATATATTGCAATGTCTTATATAAACTTACCCTGAAAGGTGTATGTTGTCACAGTTTATGAAGATGAAAGAGAAAGAAGATAGTAACTTCTGTTAGTATAATATGTGGTTTGCAATTTGCTAAGGCAATCAAACAAGCAAGTTCAAACAGGAAGTCAATCATAAACACTTCATAAACACATGAATTCATATGATAAAACAATACTAACTTTCCTGCACCTAAAACGACCCATCCATATTCAGGGGGAACTGTTATTGAAAGCATGGTATGAATATAGCTCGAGCAAATCATCAGAGAAGGTTTTCGGGTCCGGCTCATTTACTTGGCTTCGGTATCGGGAGTCCATGCTAACTAAGTAGCCAGATCGGATATTTAAGAGGCTAAAGTGTATAAATAGTAATATTCCACGGTGGAATATTTCTAATCATCATCATTTTTTCACTCTTTTACGGTCTCTATCATGATTATTCCCCTACTTCTACTGATGACTACTCCAAAAGTTCAATAGTTGATAGTATGCCACTATGTACAGGTCATAGCGATGCATCTATGTGTGATCTCCGCCAGAGATACACAATGCAGCTACTTTAGTTACTACACAATCGATACATACATCAGCCGAGTCCAAAAATGAGATATAATGATACATCATGGGCCTACTCCTTTTGTGAAGGCTATGGGATAGCTGATACTGGTCTACGCGATTCCCCTTTGAAATTGTCTATTGTTGTATCGTCGGATGGTGTTTATATACCTCCTAAACCTGCAATGAGGCTGCATCGATATCAAGCTACCTCCTAATTATTATGTTGGAACCGACAACTCTAGACGGGGCAAACTGCTAGAACAATCGAGATAACATACGACAATCAGCAATGGGTATATATTAAGGAATTCTATTGCAAATCCAGTATGATTTGGCCGTTTGAGGGTAGATTAGGTACGATATTGATGGGATGATATAAAATGCACACATGATATGCACAAAATGTTATGTTCATCCTGCTGTACATGACGACGGAAGCAGGTGGAGGTGCACTATAAGAGTATTAGAAGGATATTCAAAATTGAATGATAGCACAAAACAATGGATGATGGTTTGAACATTGGTAGCATGTATGCAATTAGCACATCAGAATGTATGAAGATACCATATACATTCCACACCCCACGAATAAACACAACAATAAACCAGTATAATATATGGCAGAAGAAAGGATATGAAGCATATAAACGCACTTCATATATCTTAGAACGTACAATGCACTGATATATGTCGCACCGAGAGGAAATGTATATGTTCGGGGAATTGTTGAAGAAAAAGTTGTGTTGCAATATACTTAAATGAAAAGATATGTTATTAAAATCACTTCCATATATCCTCATAGTGTTACACTTTGCTATTTCAATCATAATTTCTCCTCTCTCCTCCTCCTTCCTCTCTCCTTCTTCTTCTCTTTCTCTCTCCTTCCTCCTTTTTTCTCTTTTTTTCTCTTCCCCCCCTCTTTGCGTTTTTCTTCCCCCGGGTCTAGCTCAGTCAGTTAAAGAGTAGTCGCCTTCGGCTTTGCAAAAGTAGAGTTTCTACTTGATTAACGTTTGATCGCTAATCGATAGATTGAATCACACGGTCCCCCCCTTTTACCTCCACCCTATGTATCATACTTGGCAACCAACAATGACGTATATCCAAGTACGCAATGAAGCAGCGGCAGCGGCAGCGGCAAGCGATGAAACCTTTGTTAGACATGTTGAAAATATACCGTATTTCCCCTTGCTAAAAGTTGACCCTTCCAATGAGCAGACAGTTATTAAAGTTGCACAAATAATCACATCATATAATAATGACGCTACTACTGTTAACAATACTGATATAGAAAGAGATATACAAGAGGCAAAAGTTACAGTGATAACGGGAGGTTTAACTAATGCTCTCTTTAAAGTTGATCTCCCGTGCAACAACCCCACTGCTAACAATTGCAATGCTACACCTACCTTTATCTCAGTACTAGTACGTATATTTGGCGCTGAGGGATTAATCAATCGAGATGAAGAGACTACCAACTTTGCACGATTATGCAATCCCAAACCAAATGGTGGAGACAAAGTTATAAATTTAGTGCATAGCAAACTTAATCTACTTGGACGGTTCAATAATGGACGAGTTGAAACGTGGATCCCAAACATGAGACAAGCACATTATATTACTGATTTCATTGGTAGTACAGAGAAACATAATGATGGTGCATTAGTCATGGAGGTAGCTAGACAATTGGCAAGATTACATTATGGATTTGATGTCAAGAATGTTGCAATAGAGACAAGTGGTGATGATAATATTGAGGAGTTGCGGAAACAGCCAACATTATGGAAAGTTATCAGCTCATGGATTGAGGAACTATCGCAACATTTAACAACTGAAAAGTTTCAACAACATACAAATGATGATAACACCTCAATCGAGTTATTCTCTTTTGCTACAACCAACTCTTCTCAGCCAGCTGAAGTGAAAGATGTTGCACAACACATTATATCAACCTTGACAAATGAATTAGCTTGGTTGAAAGAACGAGTTGATTCACATCATCCAAATGCCCCAATAGTATTCTGTCATAACGATGTAAATGCGGCCAATATATTATTGGATACAACTTCTTGTGATGATGACGGGAGGTATGATAAAGATACGGTATGTATTATTGATTATGAATATGGATCAATTAATTATGCAATGTATGATATTGCCAATTTTACCTGTGAACACTGTGGTGGTAATGATAATGGTATACCAAATTATGAACTACTTCCGAGTGATGAACGATTGCAGAAGATACTGGTAGGGTATGTCAATGAACGGAATGAAATCAGAGGCGAGACGACACTATCATCAAGTCAGAAGGAAGAAGAGATACCCAACTTAAAGTCTCAAGTCAAACTCTTTCAAATGGCATCTAACTTATATTGGGGTATATGGGGTTGTCTTCAAGCCGCTGACGAGGTTACTGATGGTACATTTCAAATGGATAATGATACCATGCTAAGATTGGAAGGGAAGAAAGACACAACAAAGTGGGATAACTTGCGTTATGGAAGGAACAGATTAGGAAGGTATTATGCTTGCAAAAGGAGCTACTTGCTAAATGAAAAGTAAATTCTAAAAGGATATTATACCAATGGTGAATCGCTCTCCCTTCTTTCTCTCGTCTCATTCTCCTTAGGACTCCACTATTTTTGGATAATATGTGACATGGTGTTAGGGACGTGAAAGCAAACAAACATCATAACATACAGAACTTACCATTCCGAGCCTTGTTTCAAACTGAAGCCGACGCATCATAACAGCACGCTTCTCTCGCTTTGTGTCCATCTTCTTTACTTGCTCACTAAACCATAGACTAATGAATGGAGTGATAACAAAGTATAAATAAAAGTACCAAGATAGGGATGTCATCGAACCTTTTGCCAAAGCTACACTCAAGTATACAATAATGAGAATAAAGGAAGATACCAATGTCCCTACCCAAACTTGATTTCGTCGCCAAGGTGGTTCAGATCGTATAGACTCTGTACTAAATGCAAAAGAAGCAGATGCCAAGCATGTGCATATTGCAAGTGAAGCCAATGTAATTGTGCCCGCAGATTCTGTAGCAGGACCCGAGTAGTCTTGCATCGCATCACAACGGATGATGGTTGATATTGGTGGCTTTTGAGGTATCTCTGCGTCGTCAGCAAGACAGTTGTTTTCAACAAATTGAGGATCAAATGCCCACATCAATTCACCCAATACAATCAAATACAAGAATTGTGGGATAATAGCCCGAAACGAAGCTCCCAGGAATACACTCAAGTACTTCCTTCCATTTGACCGCAGAGAGTAGCTCACTGAATTATCGTTTTTTGGAGGTACACGAGTCATGAATTCTTTAGATTCATCAGTTGATACTAGTGACAGCCCAATTATCGGAAGCAATATTTGAGTATAAAGGAATGAGCCAAGTGTTGGCACTTGAGGCACTGCTGTAGCTGCAGTACATGAACAGAGCATTATAAAGATACTGAATGATAGTAGCCCTGATATGACGAAAGTGACGCCCGATGTTGCTGCCTCTAAGCATGCACGTCCAATACGAATGATACCATTGAGATGAGAAGTCGATTTAAATAAGTTGAACACTGATGAATGAGCAGATATCCTACTAATGAATGCAACCTCATCAGGCTGTAATGTGTTCCACTCGTCTGTGCTGTTGTCGCTAAATGATACATCTTCAGCTAAAACATCAACACCAATTGCAAGATCTGCTCTTGAGAATATGTCTTGGTTGCCGGGTAAGTGAGACAATCCAACCGACAAAACTGTATCTTTGTAATCCATGAATACATTGACCATATCCGCAGCAGACTGTTTAGTACAATCAGTGTACAAAGATACCAGCAGAGGTACATTGTCAACGTCCTCTAGATGTTTTTTGACCTCCTCTACTCCATGAGGTAATTTTGCGTTGACGTCCCAATCTGCATAATTACTAGTCATACGAAAAGAGTCATCAGTGCCTTCTTCCAGAGGTCGTAGACTAATTGCACAATTCCACGCCACATCTATGCCCATTTGACTAGCAAGTTCCTTAGTTCGACGCATATTTCTTGGAGAGAAGTATACAAATCTTACGCCTGCATCCGAGCAGCTGTCGATCAATGGTTCAATCTCACTCCTTGGCCTTACACTACTACCTAACAACCCAAGAAATATCTGATTCTTTACAAGTCCCCAAAAGCCTTGTGATGATGCGTATGTGCTGGGCGTAGCATTATCCAACAAGTATATATGAGACCCCTTGACACCAAATGCTTCAATCTTTTGATCTGCAGTATATGGCAGTGGTGCATAGCTAAACGCCTGTACATCCATATCACTTAACATCCAATTACTCTGTGTCTCGTTGATGATGTTCCGATCGGCTGTAGTGAGAGGAGATATAGTAGAATTCTCTCCCTGCCACCAATCGGGACACAACTGTGTAATTACCCGTGCATCACCCACACTGAGTAAGAGGTCGCCACCAGTTCTAGTATCTCGGACAAATACTGTATCAGCATCAGTGAACAGTCGGCTCCAGTTGCGAGATTCTTCCAATCCCAGTGCATGAGAGTCTAGTTGCATCCTCTGCCGAAGTAGGTTTGTGGATAATATATGAAGTCTTCTTCTCTCTTGAAATGAACTCAAGTCACCTCTGGATCCTAGTGAATTTGGACTTGTATCGAACCCAATACAATGAGCAAGCATTTGCAATTGTTTCCTCTCCCGTTGATCACAGCATATGTGATCTACAAGAGATGATTCAACTCGAGTTAAATGACGTGATTTGCCATTCGTAGTAGTATCAAATGAAACCTTTTGTGATGGATTAGTAGGAGGTTGCAAGTCGACCTCTTCATTAGTAGAAGAATGACAATGTCTAGACTGCTTGTAATCTTCTACAAGGACACAGCCAAGCCCGATACTCTTGAGACTTGGTAAGTGTTTCCACCAATTCGGGTCTTCAAACTGTACCTCATCATCTACATTCATACAGTTTTGATGGTTTTGGTGTAAGTCTTTTCTTCGTTTTGACTTCTTCCTTCCTCTGTACTTCTTAATTCTGCGCAGTGTTCTTGCCGGTGCAGAGAATGAGTGCTTATACTGTGTAACATCATGAGAGTCATCAGAGTGTGCTGAATCGAAATCTCGTGAGCTATTGATATTATCATTACTGTCGTCATCAGAACTATAGGCATCATCACTGACTACAGGACAGATATCCAAGAGTGTAAATCCGCCTTGATCAGAAGGTATCAACAGTTGCTGAGGAGTTGAGAATGGTTCACATGCCAACTCATCATCAACGAGTGCTAGTGCAGTTACTACCCCCAGCTTCTCCAAGAGATATGTAGTTGCTGGCGGTATAGACAATAATGCATCTAAGGAAGCAACCGATCGTTGCTTCTGATTTCCCCAAGATGTAATTCTCTTGATTAATGACTTTGTAAACAATCGATGTGTCGATGTTGCCATTAGATACCTACACAAGAGCCATGCAGATGGTTTATCAATTCCACTATGTCGATTGTCTGTATGCGAATGTTCCCTCACTAAGGACATTACACTACTCTGTCGATATACAGAAGTATTGTTATCACCTCCTGACTTACTTCTCTTCTGGTTAGATGATAATGGATGAACAGATGCTAGTATTCTCGATATACCAATACACTCGACCCAAAATAAGAATAAGGGTGTTACCACTGGTAGAACTCCCAACGCTGCAAGGAGCGGTAGTGTATAAGTTGTTGATTGGAAGAAGTTTTGTGCACCTTTAGGTCTAACCAATAAGATGAATATTGTAATGATGAATACAACAACAGCAAATCGACTAAGTATAACTCGTATAGCTTCACCCTGACGCAATATCTGCGGTGTATTATCATTCTTCTCGACACATTCCTTTCGTAGAAATGAATCTAAGGGTGTTTCAAGTAATACAAATATCTGTAATCCATTTGCCAATAATAACATTTCCTCTGAATGTTGTTTGAGTGTTGACCTTCCTGGTGGTAACAGTCCTCCTTTTTTGCCTTTTGTTGTCGTAGCTGTAGTATCCGAAGAGCCCGAGGATATCTGATCTAATCCCAATGTATCTTTACCCATTGATGATAATGAGGCGATAGTCATTCTATCTCCTGCTTTAAAGATAATAGTCTCCTTTTTATTACTACGACTTATGGTTGCTGAACTAGTATTACCTATAGTAGCATCAACAGTAGAAGGAGTTATAAGAGGTGTGCACTTTGCTGGGATGGTATCACCAACCTTTAATGCAATGAAATCACCCTTCACTAGTAATAGTGTTGGTATTCGGTGCCAATATCCAACAGGAGATAAACTATCACTATCAACTTCTTTCTCATCCTCACTCGTAGTTTGACAATTATGATTATTAACATTAATACGATATGTTGAATAGACATCTTCAACATTCTTCCTGGGTATAGTATCAACATTTATATTTGGCATCGTTTGTTGTTGATGTTGTTGTTGACTACTTGTTCTAACTTCGTCCTTATTATTCTCCTTATAACATTCATTCTCACGACATTTCATCCCCTCCAAGAATGCCTTCACACAACGTCTCCTTTCAATACTTTTATCTATATCATTTGATATCTTTCGTCGCCGTCTTGTTATCCATATTGATATTAATGATGATATAAGAAAGAGAAGTGATGCTGCTTGTTGCATTTGTATCATGTGTTCTGATGTTGTGGAAGTAGATAAAGCAAATGATAATATAACGAATAGTAAAGAGAGTGGTATTGTCATACATATCATATCTGGATTATCCACTGCTCTTGATATATTTGATATCCATTGCAGCCTTGTTGTTCTTCCTGTTGCAATATTGTTAGGAGGGTTTGCCCGATTGATATCATCATTACTGTTTTGCTTTATCTTCCTCCGCTCGTTATTCCACTTTATTAATGTGTGCCGTAATCGTGATCTAGATTCATTCCATGTTAGCGGGAGATACCCAACTACTTGCTGATGTTGTTCATTTGTGGTTGACGACTTATCCATAATCAAAGGAGTGATATGTACGATATTGTATTAATTGATATGCACCTATAGTTTGTAGATTATGCCGTCATCACCAGCATCGTAGCTAGAACATATATGATAGAATAAACTGTTTTAGTTATTCATATATACAATAATAGAGAGTGTACATTATATGAGAGAAGGTTTAATAGTCGGCCATCACTATCACTACCAGGTCAATTGGTAGATAAGATCCAAAGGAGAAGTTTATTCTTAGAAAGGAAACTTCTCCTACTGCACTTTTCTACACTTGCAAAGTACCGAGAGAGATGAACTCATCACTCTACTACATACATACATACACCTAAGATTTTGTTTGGAAGCTGGCTGTACATTTATCTTTTTACTCCTAATCTAAGGTTATGTGTATGAGTAGTGTCATAATAATGCTTTTCGTTTTCCAGCGTTTACATGGTTCCAACAACTGGAAGCTCACCTCCAAGTTGCTCATGTACCATAAGTCCAAGGATGCCCATCATAGCAGCACTAAAGTAAGGAGAGACGAAGAGATATGGTGAGCAAATTAATATATAAGTTCTGCAGATTGTGCAGATCATGAAATGAGAAACAACAAGTCATATTCTCCCTAACAACCAACAAACTTACCGTCCATTGTTTAATTCAATAGCACGCTTCTTAAGCTTGGTATCTTCATCAAACTTATCCCATCCAAAGTCCAAGGCACCATTACGGAAGTCACCAACAAATTCATTCTCTCCGGTAACATCCTTCATTACAAATAATTCAAGGAAACCAATTAAGAAAACAATCTGAAGTGCACCATCCTTTGGCATCTCTAACCATCCCTTAAGACCAACACCAATATCAGAGAATTGTGTTCCATCGAAGGAGATTTGTCCTGGAATACGAACACCGGCACGAGCTACAATGTTACCAAGGAAAGCAAGTTGGGCAATACGTCCGTGCTTAAGCTCAACGTAACGAAGACGGTCGAATCGGGTCTGACCTGCCTCGTCTAATAATCCAAGAGGATCGAAGAATCCAAGTGGTGGTTGGGCACCAAGTTCACCTGTTATGAATAATAAAGATATATGATATGATATGAGTTACATATACAATGCAATATAAAATTCATATCATATGCATTGGCATTGCAAAAAAAAAAGACATACCCTCGAAGGCATTGATAGCCGATGTTGTCTTGGCAACAGGAGCAGGGGCGAAAGCAGCAGCAGATGCAATAGTAGCGGCAATGATAGCGGATTTCATCATGGTTATTAGTTGTAGTAGTAGAGAGGATAATAAATTATGCCGATGAGTGTGTGTTTTGCTTGGATTCTACTTCAAGTCCTACTCGCGTTTTATCGCCAAAACATTATTATATGCTCTTCCCCTCTTGCTGACCATTTCATTGCACCCAATCTAATTCATCTCTCGCCGTCATCTCAGCTAATCTAGTTCGCCGTCATCTCAGCCGTCATCTCAACTAACCACATTATCATAATATAGTTAGCCGTCATCTCAGCTGTCATCTTGAACAGTCATTTAGGACGACTTGGCACTACCTACAATACATGATACATGAACATAACATTAACATTATTTATCTATATATATATTGTTTGTTATTTATCACCTCCTTGTCAGCTACAGCCACAATGCCTCCATGTAAAATCAACGCATCCAAGAGGTTACCAACCTTACGAAAAATGACTTCTTCTACACTATCCAAAGATGATGATGTAAAGAGTATCATGAAAGATCGTACCGATAGTATGGCGGCACGTGCCAAGGATAAAACTCCCTTTACAACCGATGAGGTTAGAGATATAATAAACTCCTTACATAACATTACACCCAAGGATGAAAATTATATAGATTGGAAAGAACTCGAAACATTATTAGTAGATGTTGCTCATTTATCACACAAAGATTGGCATGTAACTGGTAGCAACTCTGCCAAGATGGCAGATATATTATTACCTGATAACAAAGGCCTGGATACAAATATTCATGCACAACAAGTATTGGAAAGATGTTTACATGAAGGAAATTGGCACAAAGCAATGAAACATGCAAACATCAATAACAAATCAAATAAACCCTGGGCGGTATTAGTAACCGGTGTTAATGGAATTAGAAAAACTAGCTCTATATACCAACCGTGGTTCTCTGAGGTTTTAAAAGAAGCATTGATACCTCCACTCTCTTTAGCTGGAGAAGAAGACGAGATTGCTTTAGAAAACCTACCCAATGGCGACAATTCGTTCTTCAGGCAACTCGATCACATGATATGCACCCTGTGTAATGAAAACTTTTCTACATTATATGCTCTCACCGGAGCTCAATTAGAAGATGATAAACGCCCATCAAAAGAACTAATCAAACAATATTCGAATTTGAAAGCAAGTATCTTCTCTAGATATAGAACACTGAGTGAACTTCTTGGAGTGCTGCTCCTTACAGAAGCACAACAACACAACATTAATACAATGTGTGAAACCTCTGGTAAAGACATTGCAATGTTTCATTACATAAATCATTTCTTCCCTGATAGTTATAATAATAAGTTGGCATTACATTTTACAATTAACGATTTGAGATTTGCAAAACAGAGTGTCGATGAGCGCATGGAAAGTGAAATGATGACGGGAAAAGCTTCACTTAATTCTGATGATGTTGTACAACTTATATATGCCAATGTCGGCGGTCCTTATGGGTCAGAAGTTTTAGAAGGCGTACAGGAAGATTCGGATCGGGTGTGGAATGAAGTGATAATGAATGAAAATGAAGAAGGGGGCGTTGTTAAAGATTGGTACAAGGCTAGTATGAGAATTAATGCATATGAAAATAAACCATGGACGATTCAAGCAGTAAAGGCAGATGGAAGTCTCGGGAGAGAGTATGTGTTTGGCAAACCACGAACTGTGTGAGGACATGTCATATCCATACTAGTTTATTACCAATTATGATCATACACTACTATTAATATCCTAAAATATATCCATCATGTCATGAGACGAAAGCATCATCTCATTAGCTGAATAATCATCAGCAGTATGACACAAGTAGTCTTTTTTGTAGCGACATCTACAAATGAGGAGCTACTTACGACACCATCTGGTGTTGGCTCGCCTAATCTAAATAAGTTTGCCTTGCGAGCCTCAGCTGACAATTGTTCTGGTTGTTCTGGAGCAGTACATTCTGGATCGTCCTATTAACGGAGAAAGATAAAGCATATGAGATAATGTTGGAAACTCCAAAGTAACTCGTTCAAAGTGTCAATTACTTACCCCACATGTTGCTGAAGCAATAAAATTGCATACTTTGAGAACAGAATCAAAAACAAAACCATCACCGCATGTCTGTACTACTCCCTCACCGTTAAAACAATTGACATATTGCTGACGATTGGCTCCAGGGACTTGATAAAGGCCAGCTTCTTTCCCTGCACACGGCGTATCACATACCGAGCCACCGATATCGGGGCAGTCGGGATTGTCTCCAGGATCTTCCGGAGCAGTACATTCTGGATCATCCTATTCAAATCAAGTGATATGATATGAGATAACATTCATAAAGTACAATAAACATACATATCACATAGAACAATAACAATAACTTACTCCACAAGTTGCAGATGCTTTTAAATTGCATACTTTCAGTACAGAATCAAACACTAGATCGGTTCCGCAAGTCTGTACTACTCCCTCACCGTTAAAACAATTGACATATTGCTGACGATTGGCTCCAGGGACTTGATAAAGGCCAGCTTCTTTCCCTGCACACGGCGTATCACATACCGAGCCACCGATATCGGGGC
>Ga0214480_100881_pt1 | contig 14420 bp, 12 predicted proteins | sample M1_20Mar14CPVII9_3_FD_165042 | JGI IMG/M metagenome (GOLD analysis project Ga0214480, IMG submission 165042) | Marine eukaryotic communities from Monterey Bay, California, United States - M1_20Mar14CPVII9sort6BwellE17 | ecosystem: Environmental > Aquatic > Marine > Unclassified | place: USA... | reverse complement strand
CTTGCTCTTTGCTCTCTACCCCTTATTGTAGGATTGGAGGGATATGTGCAAGGCATACAGTGTTGAGGAGAGTGATGTACCCCATCGTCAGGAGGGTAAGGTTGCCAAGTTTGAGAAGAAGGAGAAGAGTAAGTCAGGTAAGCGCAAGTCCAGGTAAATCATGAGGATGAACCTCTTGTTTTTATGGGATGAGCGTTGGTGGGGATTGGGGGCGGGTGAATGTATTGTGGGGTTATGGATTTTGAACAGTTATTATGTGTAGAAAGATAGATCTCTCTAGAGTGAACCATTTGTTACAGTGAACATCATCATTACTTTACTTTAGAAGAGTGTAGGTATGTTGTCCAATTAAGCTGAATCCCCACTAACACTCAATCTTCGTCTAAGTTTCTGTTGATTGCCCTCTGCATCGGTACCATCTCCCTCATCATCGTCGTCACCACCACCCCGTGTAAAACTAACATAGGCAGTCCAAAAGAATGATACCATATGTCTAAAAGGCATACTCATATAAAGTGGCATTGAAAACTGAATACAATCACTAGGTCCCCACAATTTAATCATTGCCAACAAATCTTCATCTTTATTATTCCAATACTTTGTACATCCATCTTTTACCCAATCTATTGGATTCCAGGAAGTGCCGGTAACAACTTCCTTACATGTATAATATGCAGGGAAGTATATCATTGGTAAATGTATACATACGTCAAATGCTACCATCTTAATTGCATCAATCATACCCGCAGTATCTTTTAACTTCTCACTTAATGATAATGTCGCGAAGCGTTGTCGTGTTGGGAACCATTTACTAAATTTATTCACCATTAACCAATATTGGAAACCACCCAAATATGCAAATCCGAAGAAAACAAATATGCCGTTTCGTTTGTAATCTATTTCATTGAAGGATTTACGGTCCACTACTACTTGCACCATTATATCGGCTGCTGATGTCTTTGCTGTTGCAACTCCTAGTTGAAATAGAAAGGGATTACGTTCTGCAAAGTTTTGTTGCTTTGTTGTTGCTGCATCTTTAGCATTAGTATTGGTACTTCGCCGTATAATATTATTGTTTGTTGGTGATCTGCGAGTTGCACAAAATGATATGTTTGGTCTACTACTACCAACCATTGCCCGTCTGGAGAGCATAGCCGATGCAAACATGTTATTTAAACTGTTGTCGTGTTAGGTATTATATATTGCGGGTATTAAATTGAAGTGAGATCTTCATTTTTATGAGAGTCTAAAGGATACCTCGGTGTAAAAAGAAAAATGCAATGCGATGACTCATTTTATGAGAGTGTACAAACTGTTTATTAGTTTTATCAATAAGTAAGACCGCGCATTGCAGTAGTATATCATGAACTCGTTTATATCTTTCCTCGCATTGTCGGCTGGTTGTATATCGGTATCGGCATTCTCTTCTTCAATACATTATCTAACTACAACAACATCATCATCAACATCTCTAACATTAACACTATACGGATCACAAGGTAGTAGATCACCATTGGTAAATTGGGCAGCAAATGAATTAGATTTAACCCTAACGATGGGTGATTTGGCCAAGAACCCACATCCATTTAAACAAATTCCATGCCTGACTGATGATAATGATGTAGTGGTTTTTGAAAGTGGTGCTATATTGAACTATCTTCAATTAAAGGCCGACGAGAAAAAGGATGATATAGATGCGAAGAAGTCAGCTGCAATAACATCTTGGATTAGCTGGGCTAATGCCTCATTAGATCCAATTTGTTTCCTTGAGACTCCGGATGGCAAGGTGTAAGTTTGACTTGCAAGCAATATGTTTGTTGTGTTCATTTGCAATGTACTACTACTTTTATACGATTTTTGCTCACTTATAGTTTTGTTTCGATTGCATCAAATGATATACAAAAACGAACTTATGATATAAAACTATTTGAATACGATGCCTTTTAAACACGGAATCATACACATATCATAACACTAGGTATGACACTGGACTAAAGTCACCAAACAAGAGAATTAGTCAACTCAATGAAATCATATCAGACTCGGAATCATCCTATCTATTACCTGATGGGTTTAGTTTAGCCGATGTTGCAGTTGCATCATATCTATTATATGTTGTACAGTTCTTTCCGGACGTTAATTTGAGTAGGTGGCCAGCTATTGTAACATATATGAAAGAATGTGCAGGTAGAGAGGGTTATGCAAAGGCTTTCGGAAGTAATGTACAGCAGTTTCTTCTTGACAAGTTAGACGCTCAGGAGAATGGCAAGGAGGAGAAGAAGCTGTTTGGTATGTTTTGAGAAACATTGGAACTCATACTAAATAACATTAGATCTTCCTTTTACCAAAGAAAGTCTGCTAGTGATGGTGCTTTTGATGAGTCTCCAAAACCAAGTATTCTCTTTCCTGTGGTTACAGCTGTTCTCCCAAACGCTACATGTACCTCATCTTTTGGCAATTGTATTATACCATATCCTTCAGCTCGTCCAAGAATAGAATTGGCTGTTTCGATACCTGTTACAAAAGCCTTCTCTTGTGACCACGACCCATGTCTCGATCGAACGATATCACCACAGAAGAAGACGTTTGGGATCGACTTTGATGACACATCTGGCATGTTAGCATATGAACCGGGTGAGTACCAATTCACAGCTTGGGGAAGACGAATAACAGCCGCATCCAAAACATTGGCATCGACTGATTGCTTCCCGAGTATGGTATCTAAATCTCTCTTGACCTTTTCAATTATCTCTTCATCACTCATTACCAGTAGCGAGGCAGAATGGTAGTAATCCAACTCTATTATACTACCAGACACCTCACTCCCGTCGATATCTAACCCATGCAGTTTTGTTATGTCAAACATTGTCATTCCGATTCCTTTATCAAATCCAAAGCATGCATTAGCCGAATATGGAGTATCTAAAGTTGTATCGAGATATAGTCGAGTAGCTAAAACTCCGGTTCCTCTCAGATTTGCAAATCTTCTAAACTCTGCGAGGTGAGAAAGTTCTGGGCTATTTCTCACCATTCCATTTAGAGCTGCACCGCCTACAGCAAACACCACTTTGTCTACATCTAATGCTTTGCTCTCAAATGTACCATTCTCCGACTTTCTTTTACAGAGCACCCTTGATATATTGTTGTTGTCGCTGCTCATTTCAAATCCTTCTACTCTAGTTGAAGTTTCAAACTTGACACCTAGTTCAGTCAAATGTTTCACCCAAGGATCAAATATCAGTTCACCAATATTACCTTTACACCATCTTACATCGAAAGAGTTTTGACTTTTAAGAACAAAGAAATAGGCCATGCCTGATAAGTTGAAGAAGAGAAGGAGTTAAGAGGGTTGGTCGTTGTAGTTCAAGAGCCCATATCATATCATATTTCATTCTACACAATATAACTCTTACCTAATGCTGCTGCAGCTGAACATTCAGCTCCCGGGGCAAATAATCCAGTGAGTATCATGGGCTCAAAGGCTTCTTCATAGCATCTTTTAGATACACCCAACTTTATGCACAGGTCACGGAAGCTTATTTGATCATACATTTCCCATGCCTCCTTGCTATCGTCAAATTCAGAAAAGGCGAGTACTAATGGTGCAGCTGATGCTCTATCCAATATACTTAGATTGATGAACTTTGTATATGCAAATTGTGCTAGCCCAGTAGGCAGCTGCGGTTTCATGTCACGATATACAGGCCATACAGCTTCCAAACCTTGTGGTGAAAATTGACCCTGCTTAGCATAGCCTGTTAACACATCATCGATATTTGATATAGTTGGTGATTCATTCTCCAAAAAGTTGAATATATTGTAATAATTATCCCAAAAGCCATGTTGACCTGCCTCAGCTTTGGCATTTGTAGTATTGTTTATAGTTGTAAATCCATCACGTACTAGACCGCCCACACGAGGTGAAGCATCGACAAGTGTTATATCAAGTTGTTGGTTTGCATTAGATGAAGTAGCCAAGGCATGAGCTGCAGATAATCCGCCCCATCCTGCACCTACTATGCATAGCTTTTGCTTGCTTTATAGAAATAGAAGTTAGAAATCTATACATACATATCGGTACATATGCATTTATCGGTACATAACATCATATCATCAACTCACCTATCATCTTTTGATTTATCACTACCTTCTATCACCATACCACCATCAGTAGTTGCTGCAAACAGAACAGCTCTATTGCAAATTATAGCTTGCTGATTTGGATTTTTTGCAAAGTTGTTGTGCTCATGATGTGGAACAAATGCAGTGACCAAAGTAGTTGATATAAAACACCAGCCGACAATACCACACAATAGAAAGAGATATTGCATAGTGAGGGAGGATGACTAATAAGCTCAATAGGTAGTGGCGTAGCTTTGCACCTGCTACTATCGTTTTGATCGTACATATGTAAGTATCGTCTTCCTAGCGAGTGTATCTTGGCTTACTCAAGCGTACTACCGGCAATTTGCTGGTATCCTCGGCAGTATCCTATTTATTTTCTTACTAAATGAGTACCCCCTACCTGCTAGTCTCTGTTTAATTCTTCTTTGGGATGAGGCAATTCTAAATTTTACTAGAATTGCCCTGTTGTCATTATCCCTCTAGAGGGCTATTGTATTTAGATACATCACCCATTTTCTATCTCACATCTCATTTTGCGCCAGATTCTTCGGACATATAATTAGAATAAATGTGTATTTGTATGTGATAAGTGCCCAAATCAACCAATTAATGGCCAATAAAATTACACAAGTAACATAAGAACACTATAATTTGAAAGTCTTGGTGGTCAAGCTTGTGCTCATATTGACAGCTATTGTTCTTTACATTGTTGTCATAAATAGTTCAGAGAGTCAATTACATCATATATCCATATATCACAATTAAATCTATCGATAAGGTGAGACCATTAATATATGTCGGTGCATCATCTTCAACCTATATAATATTTTACCTACCAGTGGGAGGTTTGTTGATGGTTGTCTATACTTATTGTTGATGGCTAGTCTATTTGCTTGCTACTTTGTTGTTGTTTTGTTCGTTTATATATTTTACATAATTATATTGACCACATCTTGTGCACTGTTTTTATTGCAATACCCCAATACAAAACTACAACAGACAAACCTTACATCAACTATCTACAATATACACAAAGATGAACTCAGCTCTCCAATCATACGCCGAGAATAATGAGGTTAATACGCCTCGTACTACTACCAATAAACCGGCGGCGGGGTACAGTGTAACAAATCCAGTACCTCATGACCACCCAGCCCTACACGGTTCACTAACACCCCCAACCAATGTGCCCGTTGATAAGATTCTAAACTTTTCACCCGGCCCAACCAGTCTCCCACCAGCAGTTGAGGCTGCCGTACAAGAGAAATGTTTCCCATCACCTTCCGAGAAACGATTAGGTTCCATGGCCTTAAGTCATAGATCACCCGAGTTTGGATCAATCTTACGTCAGACATTGGCTAAATCACGTGAGGTTATGCAGGTACCACCCGAGTATGAAATATTATTCACCCAAGGTGGTGGACATGGTCAATTTGCCGCCGTGCCCATGAACTTATGTCCCACGGGTGCTGAAACTGCCACATACATCGTCAACGGTACGTGGAGTAAACGCGCAGTTGAGGAGGCTAAGAAGTATTGCGTACCCCATGTTATTTCGGCATTAAATGAGGATGGTAGCTGCACTTCATTCCCAAGTTTGGATACAATCGAAAATGAGATTAATCCCAATTCCGAATTCTTATACGTCTGTTCCAATGAGACTGTGAATGGGTTGGAATTACACCGTTTATTACCCACTTTAAATTGTGGCGTACCGTTAGTTGTGGATGCCTCATCGGACTTTACATCCAAACCAATTGCGTGGCGTGAGAGTAATGTTGGTATCCTATTCGCTTGTGCATCTAAGAATATTGGACATCCTGGTATTACCATGGTTGTTATTCGTAAGGATTTACTCGGACGTGCCAATCCCTTCACACCCGGGGTATTAAATTATGAAACTAATATTCTTGCTGATAATGTTTGGAATACAATTCCAACATTTAATGTGGATGTTGTTGGTATTATGATGGAATGGATTGGTGAGAATGGTGGAATCCATGAAATGGAACGTATGAGTATTGCCAAGAGTGCCTTGGTTTATTCTACTATTGATAATTCTAATGGATTTTTCGGCACAAAGGTGGATAAGTCAAGCGAATACCGTTCAAGGATGAATGTGCCATTCTGTGTTGCCGGAGGGGATGAAACACTTACGGATTTGTTTCTCGTGGAGTGCTGGGAGAAGGGGATTGTTGGATTGCGTACTATCACGCCCTTTGGCAAGGGTATTTACCTCCGTGCAAGTTTATACCATGGGGTGACATATGATGAGGCTGTGGTATTGACCAACTTTATGAAGGAGTTTGCTGCCAAGCATTCTACACCCAAGAAGGTTGAGAAATCTACTACCTCCCTCATGGAAATCTCGACTCCACTCTTCCGTCAGTCGTTGGATGGGGATCGTCCATGTGCCGAAATTAAGTTCTCTCCCCACAAGGAGTACCCACAGTACAATGAGTTTGCCGCCATGTCGTCTTCCCCTGACGATGTCACGGCTTCAAACCGTTCATCGTTTACATTCTATTCACCGGCGTTGACCCTACCCAAGAATATGAAAGTGAATCAATATGCACGTGTTAGTCACGATATGTTCTCTCCACTTGGGGAACGCGCTTCACCTCCACCAAGCCTCAGATGATGAAACTACTATCGGAGGGAGTCCGAGCGTCTCTTTTGAGACCGAACCAAGGAATAGAATATAGATTTGTTAGGTATTTGATGTGTGTGACCATAAAAGAAAAAAGATCTTGTGTATCTAGCTGGTGAAAGTGAGAAGAAAAGAGTCCAAGGTTGTCCTGGAAGCTGAATGTTAGTAGAGACGTGTTTGTACAACTGATAAGTAAAGTAAGAACCTAAGATAAATGATTATTCTACTGATTGTCAATATAAGAAGCGTAATTAGTATAATAGTTTACCAGGTCTAGAGTTGTTGGGATGGGAGTGTTGTTGGGATAATCAAAACTTTCCCTTGGTATCCTCTCATCTCTCTTATACTCTACATATATATCGAGATGAGTAGCTGACAGCTGATAGAGGCGCAACAATCTTCATGTCTTCACCTTGTCTTACAGATTGTAAGGTGGCTCTTTGTGTTTCATATATCTAGCTAGCAGGTTATCAAGTCTGGAGATACCCGGCAAACGCACTCTTCCGCTTCCGGCTCATTCACGAAAGGATACCCGCGATACACTCTCATAAATCAACACTGTTCTCTGATGACAAGATAATAAAGTCTCTCGTACTACCTCCAGAAAGCGCCGCGATATACGAACATACTGCCAATATTTTAATTGCAATTTGCAGCCAATAACACAGGGATAGTGAACGATGGTGACAAAGTCCAAAGAAGAAGTAGCCACAAGCTCAACTAAAAAAGATTTGCAATTGCAAAAAGATATGGAGTTGGACGTTGTACAGGACCCTACTCCCCCCACAACTGCTTCGGTAGTTGTAAAGAAAGCCGCGGTAAAGGATATACTACCACCGCCGATGGCTACAAATTCACCGCCGACGGCAGACAAAAAGCCGCCTCCCTCCTTAGTCGTCATAGGTCATAATGTAGACCATACCACCTCCACCCCATCAAGAGGTGCTCCTGATGATGGGGATATCTCTATGGATCAAAGCCCGGCTAAGAAGTTAAAGTCGTCTCATAACAATGATGATAATGATAACGAGCCGACGGCAAAACAGTCTATTATTGATCATACGTATCGTGATTTCAGTCAAGTAGATGTATCAGATTATGAGGATAATGATGATGTCAATCCTAAGACTCCAGCAGTAGCAGGAAAAGAGAAGAAAAGTAATCATTTCCCTGCTAAGTTACATGCCATTGTTAGTAACCCTGCGTATTATAATATCATTCGTTGGCAGCCTCACGGAAGGAGTTGGAAGATTGTGGTGAGTGATTAATATTGAATAAAGATGTAAAGATATTCCCCTGTCACTCTCATAATCATACTCACATAATCTCTTTTCCGTAGGATAAAGCCCTGTTGGAGTCTGTTGTTTGTCCACGACATTTCCAACATTCTAATTTCGCTAGCTTCAATAGGTCTGTGAATAGTAAGTGATATCTACTTCTCGTATGTATAGTTTATTGATAAAATTATACTAATCATAACTTCCATCATTTTTCTGTTAAAGGTTGGGGTTTCAAGGTGAGGAAATAAAGGGGATATGTAAATCATTGCAATTGCTTCCCTTTCTCGTGAATGAGTTCTCACCACAATATGTTTTTGATATTCATTCTCCATCTTAATTTACGCAGCGTCTCTTGAGTGATGGACCAGTAAGAAATTTGCTCACATCTTGTGTCACTTATTTATTCACATAACTATCATACTCATATAACATATTGCTCTACAATATAGGATTGCAAGTCGTATTATCATGAATGCTTCTTGAGGGGATGTCCCAATCTTACCAAGCTTATGCAACGAGTAGGTGGTTCGGGAAGGAGACTACCAGACAAAGAAGGGGAGCCCGATTTCTATGAGATTAGTAAAAACTTTCCACTTCCGAACCCCCATCCCGTTGCTACTGTGAACTTGGCACAAGGAGCAGGAGCAGCTCAATTGGCTGGTCAGTATTTACAACATCATGCGCCTCTATCTCCCCAAAATCCATGGTATGGGACAGGTTACCATCCTACGATGACTCTCTATCCACAAACTACTCCATCATTAGCAAATAATGGACAAGGTGAATCCAAAGGTACTCCCCAGTCGCAACAGCAACAGCCGTACCCCCAACCCTATTGGCATGGTCATTATCCAGGTCAGGCATCACCACACTACTATCCCAGTCAGTATGGCGGATACTATCCTTATCAGCATCAGCATCCTTCTCATCCTTACTATTATCAGCAACATCAGCAGCATCATGCTCCTCCTCAGCCTGGCACTGCTACAGTATCAGCACCAAATTCAGTAGCCTTACCTGTACAAGAAGCTAGGTCGGTTCAGAGTAGGAAGGAAGTAAAAGCTCTCACTGCAGAAGAGGAGGGGGTTGCGAAAACAGCCCTTGAAATGGCAGTATCGTCAGCAGAAAATGGTGGGGAAGTTGATCCTGGCTTCTTACAACAAGCTGTAATTGCAGGCTATTCTAAACAGTTCGTCCTTGGAAAGGCCGCTGAACGTTGGAATAAGATGAAAGTGCATCACGTTGCCGCGGATAATAACAAGGGGGGAGTAGTGGTACAGTCTGAGAAACAGGCCCAAGATCCGGTCAAGATGGAGGCAAAAGCATCTGTGGGAAATATCGAGGAGGCTAATGTTGAGCCAGCATTACCAAGTGATGCAGGTGATGGGGCTGGAGAGAAGAAGGAAGTTGCTTTATCTCCCATGAAAGAATAAGTGTCCCATTGCTGCCGAAAGATTGTACAGTCAAAAAAAAACACAGAGTATTATTATTAAGGGAGGGGGGATTTGGCAGCTCCGATATGAATCACATCATTGATCTATTTGTTTTTATTGTTACTTATCTATTTCATATTCCCAGAAGAAGGCTGAAAGTTGAAAGGTCGACTGGGATAGTTCATCTTTGGTTGGTTTGCTTGTTAGGTATCTCCTCATCATAAAGTAAATCAATATCTATACGTTTATGTATAAGCTTTTTATCATATCTTTGAGCAAATAGTGATCTCTTGTGTCTACTTTCTTGGTAGATAACCTTGCTTTCACTCTCTCTAGAGATACCAGACCACAACTTGTTCTCCGCACTATTGTTTATTGTTTTACTACTCTAGCCCTCACTCACGAAGGACCTACCCAATTCAACGTCACTATCTTCATTAACAGGTGGTATAAACTTGCAGCAGTAGCAATAGTTTACACATACTTCTCCCGTAACTTTAATCAATGCAGAATACACCGATGTTGCAATGTTAAACGCGGCCAGTGGTTCCAAAGTTTCAGCTGAATCAAAGGGTTTAGACAGGAATAATGTTAAGAGTATTTGTGGTACATCCTCCAGTAGAATAGTAAAGGGTGCTAACCAATGTATCGTGTCTGGAAGATGCGCGTTTTGCGGTTTATGAAGATGAAGAGAGATGATTGTAACTTATGTTAGAACACTGTGGTTTGTAAAGGTAAACGAATCAAGGCAAATCGAGTTCAATCAAAGTAACCTCCCAAGACTCCATATTGAACACACTGTAACAAATGACAAAACAATACTAACCTGGATATTTAAACACTGTCTGATATAATTCTAATAGATAACTTAAACTTCCGATACCTGCAAAGACTAGTAATGCAAAAGTAGCTCGGGAATACATATCACCATCTAAATCTATACCGTGGAGATTAAACATTCGAAGAAAGAACCACCAATCAGTAATTAAGTCTAAATCATCCGATACACTATTTAACCATACTGACATTAATTGTTTTCTATACTTTTGTCTTTCTTCAAACTTTACTGTTGGCCTACGAAATGGATTGCAATGTTCTAATTGACATCTTAAAGTGCGATGTTTACAAGCATGTAAAGTCCATCCAACTACCATTTTGCAGTGTGGATTTAATATAAAAGAAGATGATATGCGCCCGCACGGTGTGGGTATATTATATTTTATGATACGCTCAAGTAGTTGATGATTGTTGTGATTGATAGATGATCTTACTAAAATTATGAGAGTGTTTTTTGGTTGTTTTGAAGCTCATAACCTGTTTGAAGCTCTATCTCTCCTGTCGAGCTCAAGTGGTAATAGTTTGTAGTTGCGAATGGTGGAATTGGATATCACGCTCTTTATATGCATCAATGATACGTTAGAGGGGTAAGGAAGATAGCTCCAATCTAGGAGTTAGTTTCAACTTTCAGGTGGCAGTGGTCCGGTGTCAGAGTATTGAAGGATTGGAATATAGAACCTCTTTGATAAGACACCTTTCAAATGCGACTACTATATAGACAGTAGACAATCTCCCTCTGCTGATAACATACCATATTTATATGTAGAGGTGAATTTATCGTAGTATCCTCGCGTTTGAGTATCTCATATTGGAGAGAAGCGAATCGATTGAAATTGAATTTTTCTATTGACAAATATATCTAATGAGTAAGTGTTCCCTATCTAATTACCTGCTTCCTCCTTTTCTCTGTGAATTACCTCTGTATATCTCTATCTCAATCTCATAGTCAAGAATCAGCTAGATCACGGTGTACACATTGATACTAATGATTGATATACAGATGTATATGCTTCTACCAACATCAACCCATTCAGCGGCAGCTCTCCCAGGAGTGGATTTGTAGCCCAATTTGGTAACGACCAATTGATTGCAGGGAGAATAAATAAGAGACACCGCATTAGTTGCAGTTTGATTAATCTTATCTTTTCGATCAGTGCTGTTTCTTCTTTTAATAGTTCGATCTTTTGCAATGTATGGGATATGGTTCAGATGCAGTAGTAGTGTAGTTTGAGTCAGTTAGATACGGCAAGGGAGAAAGTAGAGAGGAAACACGACATGAAAAGCACATGTAAAACTTACAACATTTTCACCGCCATCAGTATCATCCCCCATCTTCTTCTTTCCAGACAATATTTCTCCTATATTACTTAACTTCATCTTCAATTCCTTCCATTTTAAACAACTAACCCAAAAGTCACCAACAATGTAGGCAGTCCAGAAGCAACAACTTATTGCACTAATCTTGTTAGCATTAACCTTGACAAGTTTCGGCATTTGCCATCCTGCATACGCAACATGTTCCAATGGATAATATGCTAACATACTACCCGCCATTATATACTTTGAAATCTTTGCAATTAATGGATTATCCCATGATCCGCCTGCCCATGAGCCTGATCGATATCCCTCGAGTGATTGTAACATACCGTAGAACCGTAATATATATCGTGCCATTGATAATTCATTATATAATTTACGTAAACTTGGTGATATATTAACATTATTAGATTTTGTTGTTGCATATGAGATAGCCCATGATGACCATTGTAAGATTTTTATGCCCTGATCTGCAGTGAATGTACTTCCGCTGAAGGTACCATATTTTGATAGAAATCTGTCAAGCGTGTTACTTATTGGTGTGATAGGTTGTTGTTTCGGTATGATATCCGTCTTCTCGTTATTACTGGCATCGGTAGTTTTACTACTATCATGGAGGTCTTTCTCATACGTCAATGATGATTCACTATCTTCGACGACGAGATCGGGAGTGTCATTGTCATTGCTGAAAGCTGTTGTATTAGGTGACATATCTTGTGTAGTATATTACTCTTTATTCAACTTTCAGCTACCAATGATGATATTCAAATGCTTGCAACGAAGGGAGCTTTCTGCTGTATGCCACTGCCTTACTTTTGTCAATGACGAGGCGGGTCAAATAATAATAGTATTGTAGAGACATCAAATTTCAATAAATTTATGGCGGTATCCTAAGCTATTGCCTATCACTATCGTGTTAGTTCCATAATATAACCTGTACTAATCATTATAACCATAGCTATATCACCGTAATTTATATCTTATATCCATACAACAATTTCTGCCATCGGTGATAATATTCAACCAAGTTTTTTTATGCAAAAACAACAGCACAGAAAAGCTCAACACAACACCAACCATTCAACCACCTTGTTCATCCAACGGGAGAGTGAATTATATATTAGAATTTGAATATCTAATCAACAGCAAAACAATATGTCTAGTGAGTATACATCATATTGTATTGCAGTGTACATTTATATACATGGCGTATTATGTATGATATTCATATATATGCAAGATATCTAATTATGCTCACATCTTATGTTTATTATTTCTTTACTTTGTGTGTAGATGTATCAGCAGAAGATTTTGCACCGCCAAAACCAAAAGCTAAGAAGAAACTACCCCCTCAGCCTGCAATGTTTCGGTTACATGCACCCATCTCTGTGCCAACAGCACAAGAAGAGGAAACATTAGGTAGTGAGGTTGCTGTAAATAAGCCTGATGCTAAACCAAGTGCCAAACCATCTACAGAATCCACAAAAGAGGGTGCATCAACTGCATCTATGGATAAAAAGAGGTATGCATTTACTTCTTTATAATATCTGTTTAATATATATTTTATATATGTGCCCATCGCATTCTCACGACCTTACCCAAATGGGGAATCCCCACATACGTAAACTCAACTACTCCCTAGTTCCAATATTGATACCAGCTTCTTGGATTCAGATTCAGATGATGATGAACCTAAGTTTCCCCAGACTGCAATTAAACGTCCTAGGAATACGGCAAGTGCAGAGGCATATGCCAAACGAATGAGAGAGAAGGAAGAGGCTGCCAAGAAAAAGAAGGAGGAAGAGGAAGAGAAGGCTAGTGAGAAGAAGGAGGAGGAGGTTGTTAAAAGGAGGGATAAGCGTGATAAAGTCCCTGTTAAGAAGAAGAATGATGATGAAGATGAGGGGATTACAACTTATGATAATGACGGTGAGAAAGCATCAACTCTTGAGGCTGAGGAAGAGGAGATTGAGGAGGATAGTAGTAACAAGAAGAAGAGTAGTGTCAAGACAAAGTCTACGTCCAAGGTGGTGCCGAAGGGTGTACCACTTCCCCGTAAAACATCCACTCGTAATTCTAAAGCTGGGCTGAAATCTCCTCCCGAGGAGATTGTGGGCAGTAGTAGAAGTACTCGGGCTTCAAGGAGTAGAAGTTTAGGCCGTGATGGGAAATTAAAATCCCCTCCCGAGGATATGGTTGCGGAGGAGAACTCACGTCGTCGTTCTACCAGGGCTTCCAAGAAGTCTACTCCTACAACGAATACAGCAAGTGGACGCCGTTCATCAAGGATTTCTGGCCTTGAGGATTCGGGCCGTAAATCAAAACGCAAGCACGATGAAGTAGTAGAAGAGGTACCCGCCAAGAGATCTCGTAAGCAATCATTAGAAGCTCAAGAAGCTGATAATAATCAAGCTGCAGTATCTGCTCTTAAGAGATCTCCTCCGCCTTCAAGGAAGTCTGCGGCTCCTAAGCGTATGGTTGCAAAGAAGGCGAAGACAACCAAGGTCAAGAATCCTGCCCAATATGAATACTTGGAGGCAAAGATTGACGCTACATATCAGGAAAGAATGGCACTGCTTAGGGCACACAAGAAGAAGTATAATACCTGTGATTTAACAGCAGCCCGTCTAGCTGGTGAGACAGTCAATAGTCGTTTAAGGAGTTTTGCAATGGAGAGTAGGAAACAGTACAAGAAATAATAAACATAAGATGTGAGCATAATTAGATATCTTGCATATATATGAATATCATACATAATACGCCATGTATATAAATGTA
>Ga0214480_100880_pt1 | contig 14423 bp, 8 predicted proteins | sample M1_20Mar14CPVII9_3_FD_165042 | JGI IMG/M metagenome (GOLD analysis project Ga0214480, IMG submission 165042) | Marine eukaryotic communities from Monterey Bay, California, United States - M1_20Mar14CPVII9sort6BwellE17 | ecosystem: Environmental > Aquatic > Marine > Unclassified | place: USA... | reverse complement strand
CTCGGGTAACTGTGACAAAGATTGGCCAAGAGACAGACCAAGTACATCATTCATACGACGCCCATCTCGCCTGATGCTTGTTCTTTCCTAATCCTATATCCACCATGAGCAGTCTTTTCCCGATAAACAATCTCTTTCTCCCCGCCATACGTGCCTTGTGCTCGAGTCTCAATCTCTTCTTTCTCAGCCTTAGCCAGTGCAATTTTGCGAGCTTTATCTCTCTTATCATTCCGTGGTTTTGAAATGTATTTATATGGACTTGGTATTTTCACATTATTTGAAAAGGACGATGATAATGAAATTGATACCGAGGATAATACCATTGTTATAACTCTCATTTCTTCGACACCTTTTTCATTTTGTACTATAATTGCATCACCTACTCTTAGCTCTGTTTTAAATGATGTACCATGTCCTGATACTACAGTGGATGATGTTGTTATTAATCCTTGACCGGTACTAATCTTTGGTCCTTCGTTCTGTTGTTGTGCTCCAGCAGCTGGTTTACTGTCGGGAGAAGCAGGCAAAGTTGCATCAGCCTGATGTTGTGTAGACATATCATTATTATTAACCAAAGAAGCGTGGTCTTCTATTCCACTCTTCTTCTTTGAGCTACTCTTCTTCTTCTTTGCCTTTTTATCATCGCCCTTGAACTTCAGCTTTCCCTTCCCCATATTATTTGTTTTAATGAAAGGTAGATTATACAATTTGAGTTGATTGTTATGAACTCTCTCTTGTTTTATGATAATCCTGGATAATATCGTACCCAGACTGTACCCGTATCTTTTAGTATAATAATAATAATATAATAAAGGCGTTAATATACATATTCTATCCAAACGTATATCCTAGCGTGGCAATCTCAACTCTTAACTCTCAAATTATAACTTTGAAACTAAAAAAGATACCGCTTCTAGGAGATTAAGTACTTGATACTTGGCGGGGCTAACACCAATGAAATACTTATTGTCACTCACTATGTCCTCCAACTAACCCATACTCCAAATGAAATACTTACTCTCATACCTAATTAGTTCTATGTTGCCAACCGGATGGGCAAAGATCATATTGTTGTGACAAGAGAGTAAGTGATATACATATGAGTATCCTACTTTTAGTCTTAGTTATTTAGTTGCATCAGCGTTGGCTGACCACTAGACATATCATTGGCAAAGACCTCCATTGATATATAAGGTTCTATTGAAATCTCATCATCATAAGACGTATCATCAGCCTTCATACCATTATCACCACCACCACTATCGTCATCATCATCCGAATCATCATCTGTATCATTATTACTCTTTCCGTCAACGTTATCATACTCGGGATGTACAAAGACAACATTTCTAAAATCTATATCAGAATCTTCACTCATCATCTCAATCATCTTGTGTAACTCAATCAACTGCAGTGTAGCCTCGGAATTTTCAAACTCTGGACTTTGTTTCACAAATTCATTCCATGTATCAGACATTGTTTTAGTCGATAGATGGAACGGCAACATGTTCTCTCCGCATGCATTCCCTTCCTCATCCTTCTTCCGGACTCTCATTTGTGCTATACAGAATACTGGTATCTCATTGAATGGAGAGGTAAAGCTTGCCTTATCATTCTGAGCGGCTTGTTGTACTATTGATACTGCCTTGGGATAATTTGGTTCTTCAACTGCATCCTTTAACTGCTGTATATCATTGGGATTTAGTCCGGTCAATACTCTTGCACCCATGAGGTCCTTCATATTTGGTACTAAATGGAAATTGATTGTCCTTCTAATCTCTTCCTTCTTATCATCATTAATACTGTCATTACTTTTCCCACCATACTTTTGCAGTGTATACTCTTGTTCACCACTCTTACTAATAAGTTTAAACCAACATTTACCCAAATGAAATGCAGATACTTTCAATGGCGGTGCCTCTTTGTTGGCATTGCTCACAGACTTCAATGCCACGTCTATGAAAGTATATAAAAAGTTTGAAATTAGTTGCAATTGAGAATAAGTACAACACAGATTGTGCATAGCCCGGCTGCAAGATAATCTATATGTAAAATCAAACTCACCTGCCATGTGCTTATTAAAGAAGAAATGAAATATATTTGATCCATTATCACCTGACAATATCACACCATTGCCCGATGCATCTGTTAGACCATATATTGGTATGAGCTTCTCTTCTATCTCCTCTTGGGTTAATGCAAGGAATCGCTTTGGTTTACCGTCATCGTCATCACCTCCTCCACCACTGTTTGATTTTGATCTACCAAATCTATTACCAAAGAATCCGCCACCTCGTATACCAAATAATGACGAACTCGAGGATGAAATAGTAGAAAGTATGTGGTTATTGTTGGAAGAAGAACAAACCGGTGAAGTATTGCAAAGGATGACGAGAATTGCGGAGCAAATCATCCACCGCCGCCGACACTGTAAAAACACCATATTAATGACCTCTCTCTGCTGCTGTTGTTGCTGTGATATTGTCTTTGTGATTGCGTATGGTGCCGCCAATGTCGAGTGGAAGTTGAGTAGATTGTGTTATGAATCGATTGTTCTATTTTGGTATCCATCATTGAGGCCGATTCTTACGGTTTTACTTTGGGTTGTATTCCTCTCATAAAATTATTGCAACTTACAAACCTCCATTAAAGTTGCCGCTATGAATCACCTCCTACGAGCCAACACCGCCAGGGCATTGGCCCGATACAACGCCCCAGTATCAGCTACTGCAGCTGTTGATGTATGTTTCACTTCTCGAAGAAGTATCGGTAGTCTAGCAACTACGATCTCATCTTGTGCACATCATGTGTCATCAGCACCAACAAAATATAATAACTGTACTCAAACAATAACACCCAATAGCAACAATACCATAATACCAACAAACCGTACAATGGCAACAGGTACAAGAGGCGCACGAGGACACGGATGGTTAAAAAAGTACCGAGCAGGATTAGGTGGTAGACATTTACAAGGACGATGGCATTTTCGTAATGTTGATGAATTAAATGCAGTGAATGATGATGTATTTGCAATGAATAATAGTACATCGAAAGAAGATGATAATTTGGCATATTTAGATATAAGTGTGGGTGGTGAAGAGGCACGACGGGTGGTTATTGAATTAGCATCGGCTGCACTACCAAAGACTACTGAAAATTTTAAATTGTTGTGTAAAGAAAAGGGTACTGCAAATAACGAGGACGAAGATATTATTGGAGGGTATGAATCAACAATGGTATATAAAATAGAAAAGACTGTGGGACTATGCATGGGTGATATTGTATCAAACGATGGTACTGGTGGACGATGTCATCCAAATAGTGGCACATATATGCAACCATATTCATTCGAGGATGAGGGACATTTAATATCACATACCGGACCGGGCATTGTATCAATGATGAGTCCGGGTGTGCATAGGAATGATTCACGGGTTTTAATAACTACTACTGATGCTCCGCAGTTGGATGGACGGTTTGTGGCATTTGGTCGAGTTGTGAATGGTATGGATGTGATTGAGGATATTAACACGGGTGTTTTTACAAAGAGGGGTCGACCTACTGTTGAGATTAAGATTGTTGGGTGTGGTGTATTAGATGGAAATGAGGGAGGAGAGGAACAGATAGCTGCATAGTTTAAAGTAGTAGAAGAATTAATCACCAGATGAGAGATTTAATCTAATAATACTCTCATTACACACTTATTCCCCAATAACTATTTGTACTCCCATCCCCCTATCACCACGCACCTTTAAAACTTTCGACGGCGCTTCTTGGAACTCAAATTATCCTTGTACTTCTTCTTTTGCCCATGCAAACGTCCTGATTTGGCAGTACTCTTCTCACCAATCTTCTGACGTGTGGCGAATGCAAACTTGGACATTGCAAAGTTCTTCTTACGTTTCTTCTCGGTATTAGTCGATCCGCCAGCACGATCCTTGGCCTCCCACTTCTCTCTTCCTGCAATAATCTTTTCAAGCTTCTCGGCCTTACTCACACGTTTCCTCTTGGCCTCGGCCATAATATCCATGGCATTCACGGCACCCTTGACATGTACATCGTCATCATCAGAATCCATATCGGAATCACTATCACTAAGATCGGCAAACTCTTCACCCTTTGCCTTGGCACGTTTAAGCTTAGCGGCTAATCGAGGATCACGTTTGGCACGCTGTTCCCGATCAACCAACTTTTGCATCTTGGCAAACTCGGCAGTTGTGAAGATACGTGTGGATGATACCTCTTGTTTTAACTTGGAACGATCCTTGTCGGACAACTCTTTCTTCTTGTCTTGAGTGGGTTCATCCTTGTTGGATGCAGTGGCGGTTGCTTCATCGTCCTTTAGTAGAACCAAGTCGGGTGCATCTTCTTCATCACTCTCTTCCATCTTGATTTCATCCTCTTCCTCATCTCCAGAGGCTACCTCTTCCCATTCATCAACGTTACCCCCCTCATCTCCCGACTTTACATCCACCCAGTCACCTTCCTCTCCTTCTTCCCCATCACTTCCACTCTCGTCACCCTCGTCACGTCCTTCCTCCTCTTCCATCCTCTTCTTTGACGCTTCATACTCAACCAACAAATCAGCACCAGCCACACCGGTCGCGGCCTTAACCTCACCATAACGCAATGGCCGTTCGCCACTCTTATGCAATCCCGCACCGACCAATCCACGATCCTTACCCTGTAACAAACTGGGATATACCTCTCTAATAAAGTTTACCCATCCTCGTCCCGCGATACTAACTGATCTATCACGATGTTTGGCATAGGATGCTAAGTCACGTACGAATGCCTCGACGTCCCATGATGTACTCTTTTCTCTACTTACTCCGTCATCTCCTCCTTCATTATCATCATCCATAATATCATCGTCATCACCAGATAAGACACTAGGAACTCTAACACAAATAGCTCTACATGCATTAATACCAACAGCCATTTGTTCACCTGAACACCGCTCCGTAACAAATTCATGTATAATACATTTCAACACTCCATAAACTTCCTCAGGCGGTACCAATGAATGACATGATTGTACAGTATATGCCAATATACTAGTTACATCACGTTGATGTCCAGTCATGTACCTCTGAAGTAATGTATATAATGGTAATACTATTAATTCATGATTACCAATGACACGTGTGACAAAGTTTAGCATTAACATTTTGATTTCAAATTTATACCCTGATGAGTTTTTAATACGTTTTAGTAATGTCTCGCATATACCGTAGGGATCATTTAGTAATTCAATTGCTGGGAATAGCTTCTTACTACTCTCAACACCTTTGTCATGTCGTTGTGATACGATTAGTCCCTCACGTTCATGTTGTATCTTTTGACGATTCTTAAGTTGTTTTACTATTACACGTTTTTTATGCTTGGTTTTCTTGGAATGTAAATGCAAATCAATGTTAAGACTACCCTGCCATTTATCCTCTTCAGCACCGAGTTTATCACGATTCATTGTTTCTTCAATGTTTAGAAAGAAACGTAATGATTTTGACATGACACTTGGATTAGGTGATGTTGCAGCCGAGGCTAAGATGTGTATAGATCGTTCATCATTCCATATATTACGTCTGTATAAATCACATATCATTTGTGTCGCGCGTTTTGCTGCATAATCTGTTGGACTATCCTCACCACCACCTCCACTTCTACTTCCATTACCACTTCCCTCGGACGCACTGGCCATGACAATCCGATGAAAATATCCCTGTATAACACGATTCAACTTCTCATCCTTCTTACCATTCTTATTAATATTACGTATATCATTAACAATATGATGGTATAAACTTTCACGTAAATTTTTATCGGGAACTACTGACATTAGTTGGAAGAATAATTGTAGTAGACGGAGTGGGGGTATTGCACCTTTGTTACGCATTAGGATTAAGGCTGAGACACATGCTTTACGTATGTCACGATGGAGGTTTAATGCCTGCAGGGGTAATGTTGGTTGGAAGAGTGGTATTGACTTTGCATGATTTGCTGGTTGTGTTATGTTACTTTCATTGGTAGTTGTACCAACTAATAAATCCATTAACAAATTAGCAACCTTATCACTTTCTTCACCCTTGTAACTAGAAGAACTAACCGCAGCCATGAATTGTATCAATTCCACTAAGTTTGATGATGGATTGTCAGCATTGGGTGATAATAACAATATACCCACTAACGATACTAATCGACGTGATTGTGCATCATAATCTTCCTTGTAGGCTTGTGGATCTCTTTTACAGAAATTTTGTAATTGGGAGAGTTTTAATACTGGTTGATTATTCGTATTTGAAGATTTGGTTGTTGGGATGTTGTTTGCTCCACCATTTTGGGTGGTTATGTTGGATGATACCTTGGTCGACATATTGTTTTGCAATGATATATATCTCTATGTTGTTGCAATGGTGTTAGAAGAAAAAGGATACCCAAAACAACTTTTGTAATTAGTATACAAAAGTTAAGACCGACGTTATGATATGATATCAGAGCGTTTTATTAAGTTGAAGATGGTATATATTACTTGAGTAGTAGACAAAGTTTGTCTTGGCTTATGTTCTTTGATCTTTAAAGGAAAATTTTTTTTACTAAGATTGTATGGCTATGCAAGTGTTACAGTATGGGTAACGATACAATAAGTGACATACCATTAGAGAAAGTGGTAGGCATGGTGTGGGTTGCTAGCTCTCTAAGGCTGCCGCTGCAATAATAGAGAGGTGGCGCGGGCTTGCAGTACTAGCCTCTTTTAGTCAGCGCATGTAGTATAAGAGCCCGTTAACATTATGGGGGAACATATATAGGTATTTATTATACAAATTGAAATTTGAGGCAGACCTCCTTGTGGTACATGCGCGCAGAAGGCTATGCGCAGAACATTCACATACATAGACATAAAGCAATTAAACGAACAAGAGTAACGAGATAACGATAACAATGATAATGATTGCAAAATATAAGTACAGCAGATGGTTCTGTCCTCCAAGTCTCCGACAATTAGTTATATGTTTCTGGTTGTTCATGTACCATCGTTTTATATTAATGAAAGTCAATACTAATATTGGGGAGAATGGATTATGGAATGAGATACCTGAAGGTATCAACCAAACATTCTTTAATTTGCTAGCTTTTGATAATAACGGGAAGAATGAAACTGTACATGAGGGTGACCACGTCTTTCGTCGTGATAATAATGTAATCTCGAATGGCAATGGCAATTTAAATCCACGCGTTCTACTATATATTACAACACACATGTCAGATGTTCATATATGGTACCTAAGGACATGTTGGAAAAGTTTACTCGAATCCAGTGCTTTGTTACGCTCTGCCGATGTTAGAGTGTATATGAACTCTCCAAAGGTAGAAGAAAGAGCAGATGCATTACACTTATTGAATAATACATTCATGAACCAAAATATAATCGTACATGTGAGGTCAAGTTGGGGTACAGGAACAACACAATATTATGGACAACATGCCAGAGATGTGAAGCAAAGGGAGGCAATGGAATCACTAACATATGCAACAATACTCAAATGGTTCACTGGTTATGACTGGGTGATACGTATAAATCCCGATGTCATGATACGGGATGATACATTTCTTGTCAACACAATAGCAAATGATACCAATGCAAGTGCAATCTTAATTAATTGTGATTGGAGTAAGAATCAAACAAGGGCACATACCGACTTCTTTGCTATCAAGCCCAAAGCATTAGACCCATTAGCATTCTTAGCACCATCCACTAGCAATGCAGAAGCCTCATTCACTAATGACATTCGTCCAATTCTAGAAAGTAATGGGCATAGATGGATCCGTGATGCATTTCCCACCTATAGATTTTGTCAGGCAGGATGGGGGAATGATAAGTCACCCATTATTCACAAACATTTCGATATCTCAACGAGTGTTTGCCCGCTGTCCTTTGGAAAGGAGTCATAGTAAGAACATAACAAACAGTCATCGTATACAAGAAAGAGTATAATTAACAACTAATGACGAGTTAGTATTTACATTTACATGTTTTTGAAACTAAACATCTGACATTGTTCCATTCTTTTCATGCACATCTGAAGCCGTACTATTCTCAATCACTACCTGTCCAGGCTTCATTGCTGTATGCCCGAAATTCATTTGCATAGGCTGCTTCAAAGGCTTATCTCTTTTCTGTATCACAACCAAATATGAATTATGTTCAATACGGTTTTTTGCCCAGAATCTACCAGATCTTCTTACCCATTCATCCCATGCACGATGACCAAGAGCAGCATCTACAAAGATTGCATCATTTTCTTCGAGGATAGCTCGTGTCTCTGGTAATAGTTTTGATGGATCATTATGAAAGGTTTCTAAACCTCCTTGTATAGCCCCAACGTCCTCAATAATATAATAACCATTCGGCTTCAGAAAAGGAAATAGCTTCAGAAGGAACAACTCTTGACTCTCTACTGAGTGTGGGCCATCTTCAATAATGATATCCATTGATTCATATTCGAAACCCAAGTCTGTAAGGCTTTGTTTGTCATCAAGTATATTGACTATATGAGGGTAAAAGCGGGGCAGCTTTTCCATATTTGTTTTTACAATGGATGCATACCATTTGATATCAAAGCCATGTATATCTGCGTTGGGAAAGTATCTATGCCAGGCTTGAATAGATTGACCAGCAGCTATCCCCACTTCTGTAACGTTCACAACTGAATGACGAATGTGTGAAAACAACATTTGATAAAACTTCGAATACCCATGATCGTCTCGACTTTTATCACTCTTGAATTTGTACATTAGTTCTTCCACTGTAGTTCCATCATCATCGAACTTGACATTATTACCAATTATTGTTGCAAACTGCTCATTATGAGGGTACTGATTGTAGAGAAATAACACCACCACAAGCAAGAAAATTGCCTCTCTTCTTATTGCCATCTGATATAACGATAACTAATAAGAGATAAACTGCAAATCAATATTTAATGTTATTTCGATAGAGCCTATTGTATATATTGGTAATAGGCAGGCGCAGGACTTTGATAGTTGAGAGGATGGTCGCTTCTTGCTTCAGCCCGCGCGCTGCACTCAACAACTATAAAAGTTATGGGATGTGAGTGAGCCACATTTTTGGCGATGAAACGATGTCTAATGGTAGAAAACTATCTTCCAAGCGCTGTATCGTAGTTAGGCGGGTTACATAGGGTTTAAGCGTTTGGTACTATTGGTGGTCCTTAATCTACTTCTTCAGCTTCTTACTCGTCTGTTTCTTAGATCATGATACAATTTAATTTAATGCCACAGTGTCTAATCATATCTTGACTTTGTTCTAGACTCATTCTTTTTTGTTATGTGATTATTTCTCTTATTAAAGGGCCAGAATAATGATTATTCATTAAGGAGGTCGAATAATTCCTCAGCACTTTTATCTGATATGGTTCCAAAGGATTGGCAAGTAAGATAGCCCAAGCACGCTCTCCGTAATGTACCTCTTGAATGTTATCTCCTCTAGTCTGTGCTTTTTCCAAAGACTTCCAAACCATAGCATCTTGCTTAAGAATATTCTCTAATGAAGAAGCAAAACCTCCACCAAAACATACTTGAACTAAATCAGGGCGAGGATTGGCATTCTTTAACACATTGTTGTAGAAATCACCGAATGTTTTGTAATTAGATCGAAAAGGAACTACCGGCTGGTTGTTATCATGTTTATAGTCACGCTCTCCTTTTTTATACCTCTGAAGATTAAAAGTAAATAGTTGAGCTTTGTCGTGATATGCACTCATTGATTTATCCTTCGGGATTAGGTTACAAGCAAAACCATTGGAACTAGCGGCTCCACGAATCATTGATTTGAAATCTACACTAACTAATTGTTTCTGATGAACACTTTCCGAGGTGGTATCTGTCAAGAATGCTACAATGTCTTTATCTTGAGAATTATTATTAACTAGTGTTGGAAGGACGGATGAAATGTAGTATGCATATGACTGTCCTTCCCGGCCGACGTTTTGAATATTAGTCTCCACCGTTGCATTCAATGGAGCTCCTTCTACCTTATGTCCACACTTACTAATTATATGGATATTGACCACGTTAGGAAAACCATAAATGTAATTCTCCATCCAATCAAGGGATGTCTTGCAATGTGCAACTACAATAAGTATTCGTTTATGAAGAACTTCTTCAAATTCGTCAATGGTTGGTATATAATCTCCCGCCGGATATCGCAACCCATGCCATAGACCACCACATACCTTATCTTCTTGGCAGTCAACACACTTGCATATGGTAGTATTAACTGAATGAATGTATGGGCCGGTATGATATTGTTTATACTGTTGTGGTGGTAACCGAAGGCAAAAATAGGCTATAACTAATAAACACACAGCACATCTCTTAATAACCCTCTCCCGAGATACTGCTTTGAGTAACGCCATGAATACTATTGCTTCATATTACAACTGCAATTGCTTTATTGAGATTGTAGTTTGTCTTAATGAGTGTTTGCAATGGTATGTATATATATGTATGTTGATAGTAGATGAAGTATACTTTAAAAACAGCTATCAGGTATCTTTTTGTGTATCTCAAAGACCAACGTTGGTACTATCGATAGTAGAGCTTTTATATTATAGCAATGGTATTATATTGATAAGTAGACAGGCTGTTTGCGGCATACATTCGGGGGGCGAAGCGTAACGCAGAGTTGCACTTATTTTTTTGAGCTGAAAATCCGACTCTGATATGAGGCTCACTAAGTAAACTTTAGCTCGAGCGAGAGTTGCTAAGTAGGTGATATGGCGTCGTCTCTCTTGATAGATAGAGGCGTTATATAAGGTTATATATATGCCTGTATTAATCTAACATCCGCTACAACCTTTACAACACCTTTATCTATGGTCTAGGCTATTTGGTTGACGTCGTCGGTGGTATTATAATGGCGTATCAACCTTATAAAAAGAGGAGATAAAATACACTTGATTCAAAATCTTCTGCGTTGATGCCGCCTTGATGCGCGTAGACGATCCATCAGGGACCATGCCGTCAATATATGGTTTCTGTTGTTTCAATAGGAGTACCCGGTGAAGCGTTGATCATCGGGGGCATCTCCATTGACGAGTCGTGGCCGCTAACATTACAATAATATGATCGTCAATATTTGATTGGATTGGATGGGGAGGTAGAAGTGTAACGCAGACGAGCAGCAGTTAGAAGCAGGATCATCCGTTTAAACACCTACAAATATAGAAGAAGATATATGTGTAATACATCATCCAAAGCGGGCGCTCAAATAGCTGTTCTTCTGCTATGACGTCGAATAAAGACAGAAGCAAAAGTTTTGTATGATTCACATTCCACAAACAATCCTGGACGTTGATACAGATGTTCTCAATTGAAACTATGATATATGATTTTTGTTGTTAAGTTTTGTATGATGTTTCAGCGGGGACTCATCATGGAAGAGGTTGCTTCTCTTGAATGGATTATGTTATGTTATTAATTTGGGGGAGAGATAAGAGATGAATATGTTGTATAATTGGGAGAGAGAGCTATCACAAGCACGGACTGCAGCACTCCCTTAGAGGAAATAAGATCAAGAAGAAAAGGAAAAGAGATAGGAGAGGAGACGGTACTTTGGGCTAGTCTAGACTTGCATAACGACACAGCGATTGAGAGGAAGATAGGAATTAACAATCACTTCCGCTGTTGGGGATTGGAAAGGATAGATAGAGGTGCACGAACCTCAATAAATAGATCCACGTAGATTAAAGAATAGACTGTATACTTATAGATATATGAAATAGATGTATGTCATGAGCGTTATCAATTACTGTTTGTGCCCCGTCCTATTCAGTGTCATCATCCTCAATTGTTTAAACCCAATGGCATCTACACTTCTCTAATTCCCCTATTACTCGGCTAGTCTCTAGCCTCACCTCTCCCTTCTATCTCATGCACTTAAACACATAACCAATAACATCAGATCATAAACATGTGCCGCATTAAAGAATGGTTCTCCTACGGATAAAGGAAAGAACTAGAACTCCCCCCTCCCTCAAATACTCGGTATTGATCTGAAACATCTCCCCAAGTTATGCATTCGTTTGGCAATCAATAACCTCTCGTGATACCCTGACACAAAACTAATCGATACAATACCCTCATAATCCACTATCAATTCGATTCCTTCTTATATCATCTCCCAATAATCCCTTGTTATGATGTTGATGGGTGATGTTAATTAATCTCCTCTCATATAATGATGCCATATCTATGATAAATCGAAGCATAGCACCCCCACAACTATTCAGCAACGTCCCCTAAGTATTAATATAACTATTACAAACTTTATTTATGTCAAATATGCCATATAAATGGGTGAGGATAAGCCATTCTTCATAAACGTAAAGGATAAATTAACTCAAAATAACAACACTTACCGGTAGTAAATCGTCCCTAATAACCGATGGTATGATATGCCACAACCACGAATATCTGTTCTATGTACATAATACAATACGATGTGTATCGGGCGTACCACAACGAGCACAGCATGAAGAGCCATCACATTACGAGAATAGGTAACATTATATTTCAATTATCAAAGACACTATTTGAATGCTGTGGTGGTAGCCACCCGCCGCCGTTCTGACTCCACTGACTGACAATTACCTTCACATGCATCCTAACTCACTCTTTATCCAAGAGTTTAAGTATCGGCACCGCATTAGCGTCTTTATGAGAGCCACCGCCATCGTCTATTATTATGAGCTAAAGATCAATGATTTTCTACGGTGATTACTAAGAGAGCGATTTTGGCCTCAAAATTGACTCACGCAACGCAGAGTTACGCTTATTCCCCCGAACATGTACAATCGCTTTTGGTGATTTGAAGTTGTTGTGAAATTGTTGATATGCAAGTGTTACAGCATGGTATCTTCGTCCCAAACGATACGATAAGTGACATCCAAAATCCAATCTCTCGGGTAGAAATAAACTTCAATGTTGTGAGAATATATCTACTACTTTTAGCGTACCATATGATATAAACTAAAGCCATCCATAGTATACCGCCGTCAGATCTTCTACTCGACCCCTTTCTAACTACTATCATTCATATACAACATATACCGAAGATCTCCATCTAATGCATGCTTGAGACCAGTTGAGAATGCTAGTTCTTCCTTAATATAAGATCATCAACATATCGGCATATTAATATACTAAAACAGTCATGAGAAATCTGTTAATCAGTGTTTGGATATCATCGACATGTCTTCTCCTCAAATGATAAACACCAATACTACAATGTCATCTTCTTCAACTTCTTTAGAACAAGATATATCTCACTTATCAGTACCGTCTTGCATGAGAGAGCAAGATGTATCAAATTCACATCCAATATCATCTATAGATGTTAGAGATGCCATAAACAGCACCAAAGATCACGCAGGGGTTGGCTTTGCCTCGATACGGATGTTGCCTGTAATAGTTAGAAATAGAGTTAATCATCATTTGCCACGAAAGAATCTATCACATCTAAACAAGAGCTCAACAGTTCTTGAAATGCGACAACTTTCCTTTGATAAGAAGTGCGTGAGGGATCAAATACCAAAGAAATTACATTGGATATGGTTTGGTACTGAAATTCCAGATAAGTATGTTTTCAATATTGAGAAGAGTAGTCTTGACAATCCTGGATGGGAAATATTCCTATGGTCTGAAATACCGTCACAACAGCTTTATGAACGAATGCAGAAGCACAATGTTACATACCACTTTAAGAACGTAACGAAATATATAAATGATGGCCTGTTTGTAAATGGAGATTTAATTAACGAAGAGCCAAACCCGGCAGGAAAGAGCGACTACTCACGTTTAGAAGTTATTTATTTAGAAGGAGGTATTTATCAAGATACCGATTCACTATCTGTTCAGGGCTTTGATAAGTTGTTTGGTGATCATCAACGATGGCCGTTTGGTGCATATCATCCAGATGGCTACCACAAAGGTACAGTATGTAATTGTATATTCGGCTTTGAAAAGGGGTCTGCTTTCCTCTCGTTTGCTTTGGATCTTACTCGAGAGAACTGTAAGGCGTTTGATAAGTGTGGTGTTCTGGTGGGAGCTGGCCCACCCTTCATGACGGCTGCTATGTACTACTTTGATGATCCAGACGTCGTGCTGTATCACGAAGATTATCTCTCAAAGAAATCTGGAAAGTCAGTGGTGATACAAGCATATGATGGTACATGGGTTGACGATTATTTGAAGAGTAATGGAGGTCATTGGCGTATTTGACATAAATAAAGTTTGTAATAGTTATATTAATACTTAGGGGACGTTGCTGAATAGTTGTGGGGGTGCTATGCTTCGATTTATCATAGATATGGCATCATTATATGAGAGGAGATTAATTA
>Ga0214480_100879_pt1 | contig 14441 bp, 10 predicted proteins | sample M1_20Mar14CPVII9_3_FD_165042 | JGI IMG/M metagenome (GOLD analysis project Ga0214480, IMG submission 165042) | Marine eukaryotic communities from Monterey Bay, California, United States - M1_20Mar14CPVII9sort6BwellE17 | ecosystem: Environmental > Aquatic > Marine > Unclassified | place: USA... | reverse complement strand
TGGAGAAAATTGCTGGCGGTTATCAATTCTTGACAAAACCCCAAGTCGTAAGCTGGGTTCGCCGATTACATGGAGTAACAGAGGAATCTCGGCTCTCAGAACCAGCGATGGAGACTCTTTCGATTATCGGCTACCGACAACCGGTGGTTCGAGCCGATGTTGAACAGATCCGGGGGGTTAGCTGTGGAGAGGTCTTGAGACAGCTGATGGAGCGAAAATTTATTAAAATTAGTGGGAGAAGTGAAGAATTAGGGCGCCCATTTCTGTACACAACAACAAAGTATTTTCTAAAATATTTTGGAATAGATAAACTAGAGGACTTGCCGAAGTCCGATTATTTCAGGAAAAACACCGATGGAGCGTCGGAGTTCGATTCGCAAGACATACTGAACATTACGGAAGATTACGCTTAAGGAGCTTTTCATCGTGACCGTTTCCACTTTGCAAAAATTCTCTTTTCAGAGGAAAGTTAATTCATCAATGGAGTTCCACGTTTTATCAGCCAGTGATAACTCATCCAATTCGACCATTGAAATGGAGGAGGATGAAGAATTAAGCGACGACGAAGTAGACTTCGACGAAGACGAGGGGGACGAAGACGAGGGGGACGACGACGAAGATGATGACGAGGGCGACGAAATTGACTTCGACGACGATGAAGAAGATGAAGACGAAATTGAATTCGACGACGACGACGACGAAGATGATGGAGATGAAATTGAATTCGACGACGACGATGATGAAGAAATTGAATTCGAAGACGACGAAGACGACGAAGATGACGCCCAGTGGCAGGAAGTCGATGATGACGATGCGGACGATGCCGATGGCACAGACGCCGACAGCGCAGGCGACGCCGATGACGACGCCGATGACGACGACGACGACGACGATGACTGGGATGATGGCGACTGGCCTGACGACGACGACGATGATGACGACGAAGATGATGACTGGGATTGATACCCCTCGTCGTTTTCAGAATTAATCAAAAGTCGCTTTCAGAATGAATGAAAAGCATTACATGTGCGGCCGATTTACATTAAAAACCGATCCGGCCGCCATCTCGAACCTGTTTCATGTCGAAATCCCCTCTCAAGAGATTCTTCCGCGGTACAACATCGCCCCTTCCCAAATGGTTGCTGCTGTTGTGGGAGATAAACACCGGAGTTGGCAGTTTTTTCGGTGGGGCCTGATTCCACGTTGGGCGAAAGACAAATCGGTGGGCTTTAAACTGATCAATGCTCGGGGCGAAACAGCGGCGCATAAACCTTCATTTCGAGAGGCTTTTCGAGAGCGGCGGTGTCTCGTTCTAGCGGATGGTTTTTATGAATGGGAGAAAACCGAAAACGGTAAACAGCCCTTCTATTTTTCCATGGCGGATGGCTCAGTCATGGCATTCGCCGGGCTTTGGGAGCATTGGGGAAAAGAGACAGCAATCGATTCCTGCACCATTCTTACCACCACTGCGAATCAGTTGGTGTCACCCTGTCATGATCGTATGCCGGTGATTCTGGATCCAGAGGCCGTTGACGCCTGGCTCTCAGGTGGTTTTAACCAGCCAAAACTTCAAAGCCTACTGGCTCCCTTTTCAGCGGTAGAGATGGTCCGCCGAAAAGTAAACAAAACGGTCAATAACGCAAGAAACGAAACACCCGAATGTCTTGCTCGGGTTGAACATTGATATTCGTTTTCGCGGTTCGATCAATCTAACCGCCAATCAACAGGAACCTGCCCGTTTATCTTCAAGGCGTCGTTCGCGCAGGAAAATGGCTTGCTGCCGAAAAATCCTCGGTGGGCGGAAAGAGGGCTGGGGTGGGGCGATTTGAGAATGGTGTGTTTTTGTTGATCGATCAAATGTTCTTTGGATTGGGCTGATTTTCCCCACAATAAAAAAACAAGATGGTCTCGGCCACACCCTAATTTTCGGATGACAGCGTCGGTAAAAATTTCCCAACCCTGATCACGATGAGAGTGAGCTTGGTGGGCACGGACGGTGAGCACGACGTTTAAAAGGAAAACACCCTGTTTAGCCCAGGCAGTGAGGTTACCGTTGACCGGTGGCTCCAGTTCGAGATCCGATTTCAATTCTTTGAATATATTTCGTAGAGATGGCGGGTGTTTCGTCTTGTTCTTGACCGAAAATGCCAACCCATGCGCCTGACCATGATCATGGTAAGGGTCCTGGCCGAGAATAACGACCTTAACCTCTTTGAACGGCGTGATGGCAAACGCAGTAAAAACTTCACTGGCTTCAGGAAAAACAGACTCTTTGATTCCTTCTTGGGCCAGAAATTTTTGCAGGTCCCTAAATGAGTCACTCGCCAGTTCTGCTTTGAGGACCGTTTGCCAACTTAAATCCATTGCCACACCTGAAATTGCCACGCCTGAAAAGAGTTGATTCAAAGACTTTCCAGATATTTGAGGAACCGTCAACCCTTTTTAAAGAGTTCGTTGCCTGTTGTGCTGTTTAATTTGATCATTCTCGGCAGGCACCAAAATGAAGGGGAAAGCCCCTGTCTTTCTGAAATGATAGGGATCAATGGAAACCGTTAGCGCATGCTGGCCGAAACCCGGTGCTGATTCGAGCTTGAATCTACAGGGGATTCCGGTTTTTTGGGCCAACTACCGCCGCTAGCGGCTTCCAAGCGTGGCCGGAGTATTCAGCAAAGATCGGCCCATTTTCAGATTGAATTACAAACCGCTGGCATGTTATTTTCAAGGAATGAACACAAGGAGCTCAACCCATACCGGTCGTTTTCTGAATCAGCAGCTGTCGCGGCGAAATGTATTGCAAATGGGTGGCGGCGTGATGGGGGGCCTGGGTTTATCGCAGCTTCTGGAGGCTCAATCCCGGTCTGGAAAAGCAAACGACAGCCATTCAAACCCAGCGGTCATTTTCATTTGGTTACCTGGCGGTCCGCCGCATATGGAAACCTACGATATGAAACCCAATGCGCCAGTCGAGTATCGTGGAGAATTCCGCCCGATGCAAACCAACGTTTCCGGAATCGAGGTCTGTGAGCTGTTGCCATTTCATTCCAAGATAGCTGACAAATTTACCCTGATTCGCTCTTGTCACCATGAATTCGCGGATCATGGTGGCGGCCATAAGCGTTTTTTGACCGGCCGAAAACCAAAAACACCTACCGGTTTTGTCAACGATGCTCCTATGGTCGGTTCGATTGCCGCGAAATTCCATGCCGAAAAAGCGAGTACCACGGATCTGGAAAATTACGTTGTTTTGGGAAATGGACGGGTTAACAACGTCGATACATTCAGCTTTGGTTCAGCGTATTTAGGGTCAGAAACTCATCCCTTTAGAATCTCCGCCGACCCGAACGCCGATCAGTTCAGAATTCAGAATTTGGCGCTAACCGGCGGACTGTTTGAGGAGCGGTTAAATGATCGGATCGGTTTGATGCGAGGGATGGATTCCCTGCGAAAGAAAATAGAAAATCAAGATTTAGGTAGATCAATCGATCGGTTTAATGACCGAGCCTTGGGAATGATTACCTCCAAAGCAGCCCGAACGGCATTTGACCTTTCACAGGAAAATGACTCGCTGCGGGACCGATATGGGAGACATGAGTGGGGTCAAAGGGCTTTGCTTTCTAGAAGGCTGGTGGAGGCAGGTGTTCCATGGGTCACCGTCGTCATGGAAAATCCGTATGTTTCAGGGATCAGGATGCCTCTTTACGGAACCTATAACTGGGATAGCCATGCAGTCAATTGCCATCTCTTTAAGGACTCCGTTATCAGACTGCCTCTCTATGATCAGGTCATCACAGCGTTGATCGAAGATCTTTATGACCGCGGTTTGGATCGGCGGGTGCTACTGGTCGTCACGGGCGAATTTGGAAGGACCCCCAGATTAAACAGCCAAACTGGAACGCAAACCAAAATCAGTCAACCTGGCCGGGACCACTGGCCTAGGGCGATGAGCCTATTGGTTTCTGGTGGTGGAATGCAAACCGGACAGGTTGTCGGGGCCACCAACGAAAAAGGGGAAGAGCCTCGACAGCGACCCCTGACACCCAACGATCTTTGGGCCAGCGTTTACCAACATCTTGGCGTTAATCCGGAAAAGTCGTACTTGGACCGGAGTGGGCGACCCATGCCGATTCTCCCTTTTGGCAAGGCAATTAAAGAATTGGCCCCGGTTTCCTAGTGGAAGCTCCCTCGAGATGGCTTGCCTCGCTGAAGGGCTCGCCCTATAAATCAAAAGGCGCGTGAAATGATCCAACCAGGCACCAACGTGAGGGTTTCTCACGCAAAAGTGGATCGACAATCAGGTCCCTCGGTCGAAGTTTTGCTGGTCCGATGAATGCAGGAATGGCAATTCCAGAGGAATCGGATTTTTATGCGCTAGGTTTTTGAATTCCTTAATGGATCGGTTGCGTTTCAGGGCCACCCTACTCGATTCCTTTATGGCAACAGGTAGACAAATACGCCAATGACATCCTGGACGATAAATCCCATTTATTCCTGGTGGATTCTGATTTTATTCGGCGTCGTTTTTTTTTCGGTGCTCTGGATTGGACCTGATTTTGGCAATCTGAGTAGACGCCAAAAGTGGTTTCTTGCCTCGCTTCGCGGTGCTGTTTTTTTTGCCCTTCTAGTTTGCATGCTCAGGCCAGGGGTGGTGATCGTCGAGCGAAAGGCACAAACGGCTGTATTGAACCTGATGATCGATCTTTCACGAAGTATGCAATTGGCGCATCGAGCAGACGGTGAAAGCCGTTATGCCGCCGCCCAGAGAACATTAGAAAATGTGGCAAATCAACTTCTGATGTTGGACCGCGAAAATATACGGCTGAAGGTGTTTGGATTTGATCGGGAGGTTGCACCGATACCTTATGAAAACGGTTCCATACAATGGCCTTCTACCGCCGATGGTGGTCAAACGGATATGGGAACCAGCCTTGACCAATCGCTGCAGGGCAGCCTTAGCCAACGGCTGGTCGGTGCCATTCTGCTGGGCGACGGTGTTCAGAACATCGGCGAAGCCAAGGTGGATCTTCAACAGGCAGTTCGCCTTTTCGACGATTTGCAAGCGCCAATCTACACGGTACCCTTTGGGCAGGAGGGAGATGCCGGACAGTTTGCAGATTTGGCCATCACCAACATGCCCGAACAATTCACGATCAATGTGAAAAACGAGCTGATCGTCAATGCCACGTTAAAAACGCGTGGCTTTGTCAACCGGGAAATTCCGATTCGACTGGTGTTGTATGATACCTCAGGAGAAGGAAAAACGGTTCAGACGCTGCGCAAAACGGTCACCAAGGAGCAGGAGGAAATCGAACTGGAGTTCCAGTATATTCCCGAAAAGTCTGGTCAATTTACCCTTAGCGTCATCGCCGAATCGCAGCCTCAGGAATTGGTTGTCAAGAATAATCAGCTGCCAGCGTTTTTAAACGTGGACGAGAAAGGGCTGCGAGTTTTGTACGTACGGGGAAAGGAAGGAATTGAACAGCTCTATTTGAAAAAGAGCATCGGAGCCGCTCAGGGAATCGATATTGACGTTGTTTATATCGATCCGGATTCACGCGACCGATGGCCACTGGATCGCAACGACCTTTTTCAAAACACGCTTTATGATGTCATCATTTTTCATGATCTCGATGCCACAGCTCTCTTTAAGAAAGGGGATACCCGAAGTAGCCTGGATTCTCTGGTTTCCACCATTCAAAAAGGGAAAGGCTTTTTGATGATTGGCGGCAATCATAGTTTTGGAGCGGGAGCCTATTACCAGACGCCATTAGGCGAGATTCTTCCTGTCAATATGGACGCTTTTGAAAAGCAACCATTCAACAGCTCAAAACGAAGAGCGGATCTCCATCTGCCAGGACCGGTGGTGCTGCAACCCGTTCGGCCTCACTATCTGACGAGGCTGTTTCCGGGAGATCCCCAAGAAGGTTGGAAAAAACTACCACCACTTTCCAGTGTCAACCGTTTCAAAGGGCTGAAAGATCAGGCTCGAGTGCTGTTGGAAAGCACCGATGGAGATCCGGTATTAATCCAGGGAAATTATGGTGGGCGTATTCTGTTGTTTGCAGGCGATTCGACATGGAAATGGTGGACCAGTGGACAAAAAGAGGTTCACAAACGGTTTTGGCGTCAGATCATTCTGTGGTTAGCCCGTCGAGACGGAATGGGAAACGACAACATTTGGGTCAATTTGCCTCAGCGACGCTTGGAGCCGGAAACCGAGATCCGGTTTACCTGCGAAGCGAGTTCACCATTGGGTGATCGAATCGATGATGCGATATTTGATGCGACTCTGATTTCGCCTGACGGCAACGAAAACCCTATCAACGTGGCTCGGCTTCAAGCGGAATCTGTTGGAAAAATCGAGGGTGAGCTGCTGAACAAACCTGGAGCCTATTCGTTATCGGTTTCAGCAAGTCGGAAGACTCGCGATTTAGGCTCGACTCGTATTGAATTTGTCGTTTTGGATCGGGATAGCGAAAAAGCCAATCCGTTGGCCGATCCTGGCCGGCTGGCTCGAATGGCCAACCAGACTGCCGAATGGGGCGGTCGGAGTGTTCCGCCGGAGGAATTGGGTGCCCTGCTTGAGGAGATCATTGTCAAACGCGAGGACAAGGAAATAGAGATCCAAAAAAAATGGCAGCTGGGAGATACCTTCGAAGACGCCTTGGCTGTTTTGATCGGTTTTACCCTGTTACTGGGAACCGAGTGGACCTTTAGAAAAAAGTGGGGTTTAAGTTGAAGGATGGCCAAATTGAGCCATTTTTTTGTCAGCCAGAGCCATTTTTTTGTCAGCCATCGAGAAAATCAAGCAAGAAATAAAAGAAGGGTCCCCGCTCGCCGCAACAGGAACCCTTCCATTTTTTGGCTGTCCGAACGAGATTACCTTGTTCGGAGACCCACAGCCGTTATCATCTATCGGGACGTGGAGGTTTAAACCTTTAGGATCTGAAGGCAAGTCGTGCTTTCACCTTAAAGAAAAAACCTTATGCATCGCGTACAATTTATGCCATCCGGATAACCAGAATAAATTAACACCGTAAAATGACCCGTATCGCAAAGCTAGTTCTCGAAGATGGTACTATCTACACCGGCCAATCGTTTGGAGCCGAAGGGGAGGTTGATGGTGAAGTGGTATTCAATACCTCGATGACTGGTTATCAGGAAATTCTCACCGATCCAAGCTATCGGGGCCAAATTGTTACCATGACCTGCCCGGAAATTGGGAATGTTGGCACGAATTCCGAGGATCTTGAAAACCAGATTCCTCACTTGGCAGGATTTATTGTCAAGGAAAACAGTCGTATTCGTAGTAATTTTCGTTCCGATCAATCGTTGAACGATTTTATGGTGGATCATGGAGTGATTGGAATTGAGGGAATCGACACCAGAGCTTTGGTTCGAAAAATTCGGATTCAGGGAGCGATGAACGGGGTGTTGTCGACGGTGGATCTTGATGATGAAAGTCTGATCGCCAAGGCTGAACAGAGCCTTGGTTTGGTCGGCAGAGACTTGGTGAAAGAAGTGTTACCCGCTAAGCCCCAGCAATGGCATGAAGCCTTGAGTGGATGGTGGCATATGAATGGCGGGTCAAGCATTCAAGAGGAAGACGCCAGCCGCCCTCATGTGGTGGCCCTGGATTTTGGCATGAAATGGAACATTCCTCGGCACTTAATTGATCAGGGTTGCCGGGTCACCGTTCTGCCGGGCACCTCCAGCGGCGACGAGGTATTATCGCAACAGCCCGACGGGCTTTTTCTTTCAAATGGGCCAGGTGATCCAGAGCCATTGATTTACGCGATTGAAACGATTCAACAACTTTTGGGAAAAATCCCCATTTTTGGGATCTGTCTTGGCCATCAGTTGCTGTCATTGGCGGCAGGCGCCAAGACTTTTAAGATGAAGTTCGGTCATCGTGGGGCGAATCATCCCATCTTGAACTTGGAGACTAAAAAAATCGAAATCACCACTCAGAATCATGGTTTCGCCGTTTCTGATGAGGATTTACCGGATTGTCTGGAGGTGACCCATCGAAACCTAAATGACAATACCATCGCCGGTGTGCGGCACCTTCAGCACCCTGCTTGCAGCGTACAGTATCACCCCGAAGCCTCCGCGGGTCCCCATGACAGTCAGTACCTGTTCAGGCAATTCCGTCAAATGCTGAAAATATCGACGGCCTCGATTTAAGAAGAACCCCCTCAGGTTGGATGGGAAAAAAGGATTTTAGTCGATCAAAAAACGATCCCTTTGATTCAGCTGAAATGACCTGACTCCGCTGAAATGACTTTAGATACCGGCCAGCGTTTCGGTTAAGTCGATCCGAGGCGCGTCTGCCCATAGATTTTCCAAGCTGTAAAAAAGCCGGGTATCAGCGTCAAAAAGGTGAATCACGACCGTCCCATAATCCAGGACAATCCATCGGCTCTCGTCATACCCGTCGATATTCATCCTTTTGTCACCCAGGCCCTCCTCGAGTTTACGGTCTATTTCTTCGCTCATGGCGTGAAGCTGCCGTCGGCTGGTGCCAGTAGCGATCACAAAATAATCGACCCACGCTGCATTGTTGGTCATGTCCAGGACGGTCAGTTCCGCTCCCCGGTTTTCTGCTGCGGTTCTCGCAGCAGCCAATGCCAGCTTCCGGCTGCGCTCTGGGTTAGCCCGATTTAATGACGCCGGATGTGACGAGTGTTCCAATGTGACTCCTTAAACAGCTTTTATTCCAAAAAAAGATCGACTCTGATTCTCTCCAGTGTAGAACTTTCAACCGTTTGTTCCAATCACCTTGAAGGGTCTCTGAAGGCTACCAGGTGATTTTCAGGCGTCTAACCACACATTTCCCGAAAGGACTGTTGGTTGGATCGTTTATTCCATCCGCTTTTTTCCTCTAACTGGGCCCTTTTCCAGAGTTGAGCGGTGTCTTGCAATCAGCGAAGATAAACCAGCATTTAAAAACCGGTTTAAATCTGTTAGCCCATTACCGAGATGAACAAAAAAATAGCGACGGTTTCCTTAGAGGATGTTCAATCCGCAAGCGAAAAAATCAAGCCTTGGGTACATCGGACTCCAGTCATGACTTCGCAGGCACTGAATAGGACAGCTGGAGCAGAGCTTTTTTTGAAATGTGAAAACTTTCAAAAAGTGGGTGCGTTTAAATTTCGGGGTGCTTGCAATGCCGTTTTTCGACTGTCGGATGCCGAAGCAGCCAATGGCGTGGTGACCCATAGTTCTGGAAATCATGCCCAAGCGTTGGCCCTGGCAGCTCGCTTACGGGGTATTCCTGCCCACATTGTCATGCCAACCTCGGCGCCGACTGTGAAACGCTCGGCGGTGGCTGGCTATGGTGCTCACATCGTGGATTGCGAACCCACTTTAAAAGCCAGGGAGACAACCAGCGATCAGGTCCGCATGGCAACCGGCGCTACTTTTATCCATCCTTATGATCACCCCCATGTGATTGCAGGGCAGGGGACCGCCGCTCTGGAATTATTGGAAGAAGTGCCAGATATTGATACGTTGATCGCTCCTATTGGAGGAGGTGGATTGATCAGCGGAACCAGCATTGCGGCCAGCGGTTCTCAATCAAAAATACAGATTTGGGGTGCCGAACCGGCCGGTGCGGACGATGCGGCTCGCTCCAAAGCTGCCCATCGGCTTATCCCCCAAACCAACCCGCAAACGATAGCCGACGGATTGCTGACAAGCCTGGGAGACCTGACGTGGCCGTTTGTTAGGGACCACGTTTCCCAAGTGATCACCGTCCAAGAAGGTGAGATCGTTGCAGCAATGAAACTGGTTTGGGAAAGAGCAAAGATCATCATCGAGCCAAGTTCAGCCACGGCCGTAGCGGTGGCAATGAAGACTAAATTACATAAAAACGCCAAAGTGGGCGTCATCCTCAGTGGTGGGAACGTTGATTTAACCAAGTTGCCGTGGCAATGTGGTGATTGTCCAGCAGGATTGGACCAGGATTGTCTTGCAGAAAATGAATCCGACCGAGAGATGAAAAGATAATTTCAAACCGAGACGGTTGCTACGGCTGTCGGTTGGCTGAAGGACAACAGAAACCGGCTCTTCAAATGATCCACGTTGCCCAGATGACTTCCGTTGATTACTTACCGCGACGATTTTTGCATTGATCAATCGCCTGTTGATAGACTTTTTCCAGCTGATCAACGACTTGGGGCATTTGGTATTCCGCAGCGAACATCAAGGCGCCGTGACCCATTCGCCTGCGTTTTCTCCGCTTGTTTGCCATATGAAGCATGCAATCTGCCATGGCCTGTTCGTTATCGGGTTCAAACAGCATTCCATTGACCCGGTCTTCAACCAACTCAGGTATACCTTTGGAATTGGCACCCACGATCGGCAGGCCGAAGGACATCGCCTCGAGAATGCTCATTGGTTGATTTTCTGTTTTACTTGCCGTGACAAAGGTATCTGCCAGCAAAAGCAGATTCTCATCAATGAGTCGTTCGTGGGAAACATGTCCATAGAAAACGACGTTTTCACGGATGCCCAACTTTGTCGCCTGAGCCTCCAGGTTTTTTTTCAGGGGCCCATCTCCAATAATCACCAGTTTCGCTCGCCGCCGCCGTTTTTGTACAAGGGCGAAGGCACCGATCAGAACATCCAGAGACTTTTCTGGTGAAATACGGCCACAGTACACAAAAGAAGGCCCATGAATGCCGACTTTCTGACGCTTGGCCATTATATCGTCCGCGTCGACGCGACGAGGACGTTCGATACCGTTAGGAATAATGATCGGATCAAACCGAATTCCGTGAGCAACCAGAGCATCTTTGACCGATTTGGACGGACTGGTAACAAATCGGCAAGCGTTATAAAAGCTAACCGAGTACCACCACATGAATTTTTGAATCCATTGAAAGCTGGGCAGCCCAAACGATTTTAAGTAACCCGGATCAGCAAAAAATGTATGAAAGGTCCCAACGGTTGGTTTACGCAACAACTTGGAAGCGACCAGTCCTTCCCATCCACAGCCCCATTCTGTGCTCATGTGAACGACGTCGGGGTCCCATTTTCGCACCCGCCATAGAGACGAAAGAAAAGAGGGAAGGGTGACTCGAAGTTTGGGAACCTTGGAGACCCCTAAGGAAAAGGGCACGTCAAAGATCTCAACTTTATCGGGTAAGTCCACCGAAGTGTTCTCGTCAAAATCTCGTTTTCGAGGTTTGGGGCGAAAGACGCAGACGTCGTGCCCACGTCTTACCAATTCAGAGGCCTGATTCAGGACTGAAAACGTAACGCCAGAGCAGTAAGGTAAAAAGCTGTCTGTGAACATGCAGATTCGCATGTCAGTTCCGCCTCAAAGGTAAAAAAAAGAAATGTTTTCGCTGGAACACCAGCTGGATCCTGTCAGGATGAACCGCAAGTGATACACGGCTACATTTTGCTCTATTTTCAACCAATAAAGAAGCGTAGGCCCGCAAATAATCAACATCAAAGATTATTCCAGCGGAATTCAGCCATAACGGCTGTTTTGTGGGTGTTTCCCGGGTAGTCGGGTGGAACGTTCCATCCGGTTGAATGTCGCTATTGTGAAACAGGCCGGTTTTGGCCAAATATGTCGTTGATATTCTGACGGCTGCCTTACAAAATGAAAGTAGTTGACTTTAAACCATTCAGACCCCAACCGTTCAGATCCTGACAAAAGGAATTCCATGAAAACCCCCCGAGCTTTCTGCTTTGCCTGTGGCATGATGGTCGCATTGATAACGATCTTGCTTTCGTCCCAGGTACATGCCCAAAAACCACGTTTCACAGACCCCAAAAACGCCGACGCAGATTTTGCTTACCAAGGCGAATATGTCGGTGAGGTTGGTGACCAAACGCACGGTGCCCAAATTGTAGCGCTGGGAAAAGGTCAATTTCAGGCCTACGGCTTTGCTGGCGGTCTACCCGGAGAGGGATGGGACGGCTCGGAAAAAATGGTTGTTAAGAATAAAGGTGTATTGAAAGATGGCGTCGTTGTTTTTTCCGGCAACGAGGACGTCAATGGTGATATCAAGAAAAACGTGTTGACGATTAGAACTCCAGAAGGAGAAAAGCTGGGGGAGTTGAAGAAGGTAATCCGCAAAAGTAAAACGCTGGGCCAAGCGCCACCCAGCGGGGCGAAAGTTCTTTTCGACGGCAGCAGTGTTGCTGGCTGGAAAAACGGCAAGATGTCCAAAGAGGGCCTTTTAATGGCCGGAACAACCAGCCAACAGACGTTTGGTAGCCACAAGGTTCATATCGAATTCCTGTTACCCTACATGCCACAAGACCGGGGCCAAGGTCGGGGAAATAGCGGTATTTATGTTCAGGGTCGTTACGAGGTCCAGATGTTGGACTCCTTTGGGCTGGAAGGCAAAATGAATGAATGTGGGGGAATCTATTCTGTCTCGGGTGTCAAACCCAATATGTGTTTTCCACCCCTTTCCTGGCAGACTTACGACATCGACTATACGGCTCCCAAGTACGAGGGTGACAAGCTGGTCGAGAATCCACGCATCACCGTGATGCATAACGGAGTCAAAATACATGACGATGTGGAACTGCCGGGAAACAGAAACACGACCGCTGCGCCACTCAAAGCGGGTAATACCAAGGGACCGGTCTACCTTCAGAATCATGGCTGCCCGGTTCATTACCGCAATATCTGGGTTGTCGAGAAATAGATTGTTTACAGAAGAACCCAGTTCATTGAATTCATCAAAAATCGATTCGGAATCAAATTTAAAGTCGTTTCCGATGAAATTTGAATTCTACGGAATCCCGCGGCTTCGAGCAGGAGTCGCGGAATTCGTTGTCAACCTGCCCGAAGAAGACCATCGACTGGGAACCGCCCTTCAATTAGTGAGGATGGAGCTCCCCCAATTCGATGGTCATTGTTTTGACGGGGACAGACTGCGAACCGAATTCATCATCAATATATCGGGAAAACATTTCACGCGAGAGTTGGATTATTCGTTGGAGCCCAGTGACACCGTTTTGATTTTTTCCAGTGACGCCGGCGGCTAGATCCGGCTGCCGGCCTCATTGTTTCGAGTTCCGAATCATCAAGCATGGCAGCTCCCCGGCTTCTTTCCGGATGTTAAAAACAGTTGAAGCATCATTTCAACCGGAATTGATCTGACGTTCATCAGGATGGATTTTTCATCTTCAATTGACAGGTTACGATAAGGCAGTTCAATCAGGTTTTTACCATCACCGTTTATTGAATTTGTGAATCGCAAACCCTATTGCTGTTTTATATTTTTACTGATTCCGGTCGGGATTTTTTTTCTTCCGTTAATTCTAAACGACCAGACGTTTGCTTATCGGGATTCCGGCCGATTTTATTTCCGGCAATTTCAATGGAATCAGTCCCAATGGCAGAAGGGTCAGATCCCTCTCTGGAATCCACAGGAAAACCTGGGTACCGCAGTTGTCGCAGACGGTAGTTCGAGCGTGTTCTACCCAGCCCAAATCCTGTTTCTTGTGCCCGGGATCAAGTACTCAATTGCATTTACGCTTTACGGTGCAATCCATGTTTATCTCGCCTCGGTTGGCGCATTTTTATTGGCCAGGGAAATCGGATGTGACCGCCGGGTTTCGGTTTTTGTGGCGGTTTCTTACTCACTTTGTGGAAGCGTCATTTTCCAGACGTGTAATCTGGTTTTTCTGGTCGGTGCGGGCTGGTTGCCATGGGGAGTGATGTTTGCGTTGAAAACGACGCAACGGGCTAATTGGTGGTCGATTTCCGGGCTCAGTTTTAGCTTGGCGCTACCTGTTTTGGGAGGTGATCCGCAAGCAGCCTACCACATCGGCATCATCGCATTACTAATCATGGGCACCAAATGGTGGGGTCGATCACATGATCAACGGACTTTATTTGCTTTGGGAAAGAGCTTCATCGGTCTGAGTGCGGCGGTAACGCTGGCGGTGGCCATCGCTGCGATCCAGGTGCTCCCAACCTGGGAGCAATCCAATCGAAGTACGCGCTCCTATTTTGATAATCCCAGAACGATTTATGAAGCGGCACAGGGCAGTTTTTTGAAGTCGGGCAGTTTTTTAAAGTCGGGCAGTTTTTCAAAGTCGGCAAGCGGTATTTTTGGACATCCTGTCGCTGGGACACACCACGATCATCTGTACCAGTTTAGCCAGGCGCCCTGGTCCATGATCGAGTTGCTTTGGCCCAACATCAGTGGAAAACTGGCTCCGACTCACCAAAGATGGAGTGATTATATCCCTGCCGGAGGACGGGTGTGGACACCATCAATTTATTGCGGCTTGGTTCCACTGTTGTTCTTTGCGGCGGCTTGGTTCCGCAAGTCAGGTCCAAAGTGGACTCCGAAATGGTTGAAGCTGACATTTTTGATCTTTGCATTAGGGTCTTTTGGTTGGTTTGGGTTCGGCTGGATCTGGCATGAGTTGGTACACGCATTCGGGATGGATGCAACGAA
>Ga0214480_100878_pt1 | contig 14449 bp, 11 predicted proteins | sample M1_20Mar14CPVII9_3_FD_165042 | JGI IMG/M metagenome (GOLD analysis project Ga0214480, IMG submission 165042) | Marine eukaryotic communities from Monterey Bay, California, United States - M1_20Mar14CPVII9sort6BwellE17 | ecosystem: Environmental > Aquatic > Marine > Unclassified | place: USA... | reverse complement strand
TCGCTCGTGAGTTTCGGACACACCATTGTTATTCTTGGCCAGGAACAGCTGGCACACATGATTGGAGTCAACAATTGACTTCAGTGTGGTAGAATCACACATCGTATCTAACACGAGGTCCTTTCTACTGTTCTTTCTATTATCATTTCGTACGTATCCAGTTTCACGTGACCACGTCCATCTCCGTCCAACCCCTGCCTTGATCTTATTCCCAGTCAAGTTGAGAGTGGTTAGTGTCCTGTTGGACTTCAACAATTCACTCCAAGTGGAGACTGATTTGTCGTTGAAGTAGTTTCCTGATAGATCTAACTGATTGAGGTTAGTGTTTTTCATCAACGCTTCATGCCACGAATTGATTGATGTGGCGGGGAATCCGTTCTTTGACACCTAGTGGAAGAGGAGATAGTAGAGTAGCTAAAGTTAGAGGAGAGTATAAAGAACAAAACCAATGTCTTCAATATCGACAACACTCACATTCAATGATGAAAGAGGAGGGTTCTTTTTCAGAAATGCTGTAATCTGTTTCGATCCAGCACTCCTCAGATTACTTTCACCCAAATCAAGATGAGCTAATGCATCGGTGACCTTTTTGCTTGCCAAGAAGGGACGGATATCTATCTTCTGATTTCCAATAGAAAGTTCTTGAATAGTATTATTCTTCTTCATTGCATTTGCTAGAACCTCAGACTTCTTCTTCCCCTCGATACCATTGTCTGCAAGGGATAATACGGTAACAACATCATTTGATTTAATAAAGTCTGCAATCAGTGCTAGTCCATCCCCTTCTTCCCCACTACCACTACCAATTTGATTTTCCTCTAATATCAAACTTTCGACGTTACATACTCCAGATAACACTGCCTTGAGTACACTCTTGTCATCTCCTAGTCCAGTATTTGAGAGATTTACGAATTTTAATTCGGGATGGCCCTTGATAGCATTAGACAGAGCCCTAGTCTCTCGTGCACTATCAAACGTTGCCGTAGACAAATCAAGAGAATGCATCACTTTATTCTTCTTGACTAGTCGAGCGATACGATTTACATCTTTCGAATCCAAGTCACATCCACTTAACTGTAAACGAATTAATGTACTACTATTGTTGTTCAAAATCGGTAGCAACTTCTGTTCAAAGAATGGTGAGGGAGGTAGTTGTACACGTTGGAGTTCAAAGGCTTCTAGTGTGTGGGTTTCATTTGAAGCTTGCGCTGTTGCAAATGCCTCCCAACGGGGCTGTTGATGGGGAAAGGAGAAGATCAGATCTATATCGATAAGCAGCAACATCATGGATCATCTAACAACTACTCTTTGACAATATGGTATAACGATTGCAACAGTAACTTACTAATAAATCCTCATGGTAATAAAGCTGTTGCTTCTTGCCACCCAATGATACTTCTTTCTTACTCAACCTTTCAGAATTCAACTCCCTCTCGAATTTCTCCATTTGCCTGGATGCATAATATCTTTCATTATTGATGTGTATTGTATGCGGCCGGTGAGCATTGAGTACATTATAAATTACGAAGTATGAAGAACAAACAACACAGTAAAGTAATAATATATCCATCCGATGGTATGTTGTATTGTAAAATGTGTAAAGAATAATAAATGACAACACACATTACTTGCCTCTCTGGATTCCAATTCCACCGATTTTCTTTTGCTGGGGCACCTCTGCTATTCCAGAAGTCGTCACCGAGATTCCTCCAATGATTGCTCCCCATTAGTTGCAACCCATTGAGCTCCTGACGATATTGATGGCGATACATTATATTGATGTTTAATTTGTTTTATTTGACTTTGCAATTTTGCAATGATTAATTTTGAGTTGATCTATCAGTTGCAATCACTATCCGACGGATATATAATTACCAACTATAATACTGTCTCGATATATGTTACGCTGAATTCACCGCCTTTGGAGATATTAGACAGTTCTTCTATCAACCCGCGATAATCCACACTCTAAAACTCTACCGTTTCATTTCGTACTGTATTTTCTAGATATGCAGTACAGATTATGTGAATACGGTTTTGTTATTTGTTTGCTTTTTATGGTGTCGGTTGAACACTTGTGCGGTGCTATCCTCTAGTTAAGTATTATATTGGATGCTCACGACGAAGGCATCTTGTCTAAGTATTGCTAAGATATTCGATATTCAATTCGCTATAGTTTTGCAGTGTTGTAAGGGATTAATCATATACAAGTAAGTTAATTCAACCTATCCTCAAACAACAACAACCACAGGTACTTATCTCTCCTACAGTATTTAATATCATGACGGCTGGGAGTAGTAGTGGTGTACCAATTATATCAAGCGCCACAAATGGAAAGAAGAATGGCGGTGGAAATAATGATGGTACATCTTGGTCATCATCAATCAGAAACGTTACATCATCGCAATCAATATGGATATCAGGAGTGCCAAGCTTTTCGACTTTATGTTTACAAACTGTTGCAATGGCTACCATTACGCTATACATCCTTAATCAAAAGCACATGCTACCATTACAGCTTAGTAGAGTCGTTAGCAAAACTCTCTTTTGGCCAACAATACCAATCACAATATCACGAAGAATAGGAAAATGGAGTACAGTAGTTGACAATGCCGTTGTTCTCGGGGGTGCACCTTTCGGTTGGTGTGGATATCCAGAAAGACTAAACAAACAATTTAATGTTAAAGGAGTCATCAATATGTGTGAGGAATATCGCGGACCTATCCGTTCATATCAGAAATTAGGCATTGAACATCTACGACTACCAACAGTTGACCACTTTGAACCAAGTGTTGAAGATCTTAAAAAGGCAGTAAGCTTTATACAGAAACATGAAGAGAAGGGTGGTAGAGTATATGTACATTGTAGAGCAGGACATGGTCGCTCAGCTGCGGCTGTTTATGCCTGGCTGTTATACAAAGAACCATTAGCAGACCCTGTAGAACTTAATGAGAAGCTATGTGGATTAAGGAATGTGAGAAAAGCACTATATAAACAACCAAACATCAATATCTTTCGACAGTGGCTCCAAGATGGGGGTATGATGAGTGATAGTGATAGCGAAGAAGATGATGCATCATCATGGTGGTCAAGACAACAAAATCAAAGATTTGATTCAGATACTGATGATGATTCTGATGATGGAGTTGTGCAACAAAAGAAGTTTGGGCAGGTTTTCTCATCAGAAGAAGAGTCAGAGGAAAGTTCAGATGATCTATACTATGACAGTGAAATCTCTGATGATGAGAAAGATTATGCAGCATGGTTACGAAACAACAATCGAAGATCTCTGGACCTCTAGTCGGTATACTTTCTAATCAATCATTTAATACACATTAGAAGAGAAAGTGCTGGCTACTCGTTTAAGCTATAGTGTAGCTGAACTATCTATCCCTATCTCATATCTACATTGTATCCATATTGTACATTTCTTAATCACCGTCGTATGTTGCATCATCACTTAATCGTATCCTTGCATAAGGGACATGTTGGATATCCTCTCCTCGAATCTGTTGCAAAAGTATATATCCATTTATCAAAGCAGTGCAAGTGGAATTCATGCTTACAATGTGTGACACGCATTATGTCTCTAAAAAGGGTCAAAAGTTAATGCGGTAAGATATAAACATTTGCACAAACTCAACAAGCAAGTTACATGCGTTCTTACCCTTCTTGGTATTCTTCAGCACAGATGGCACACTCTTCATTGTAGTTTCTCACTTTGCAAATTTCTTTTACAAGTTCATCCCTTTCGATACAAGCCTCTGCGACACTCGATTCTCCTCGATTAACTAGCATTCGTTTCAGCCTTGCAATTGAACATTCTCCATTATTAATGGCCTCTGGTGAAACATATTCCTCTACGGGAACTTTATACACAATATCAGCAATCTGAATCACAGTCAGCTTTGTCCGGCGTCTTCTCAATCCAGGATAATCTGTCACGTTTCCATCAATTAGATTTCTAAGCACACGATATGCAGCCAACGCCTTGCTTACCTCTGTCGAATAGTTGGTATTTGAAAACCTGTACCATAGCAGAAGCAATATTCTGAGTTGGTCGTGTCGGTTCATTTTGACTGATACCTTGGTTATAACTTGTATCATCAACCACAGCGTTGATGGTAACTAAGTCCTGCTTTTGCAACGATATTTCCCAAGTATATGTTGTCGTATGTTGTGTTTTAGAGGTATCTCCCTTTCGTTCAAACAGAGGAGAGAGGTATCTTCTGATTCTGTGATGAGGTTACTAGAGATAGAATAGACGGCTGACCCTTCATCAAACGGAGTAACAAGAAGATAATAAACCCAAAGTAGGTATGAGAATCTTCGGAATTGATATGTTGAGAGGTATCTCTCTTCTATTCCTGATCTAACAGCGGGGAGAAGATTAGAGGTATCTTCTGAGATGAGGTAACAGTGGCTTGTTTAGAGATGAGATAGAAGTATCTTCTATGATGAGGTAACAGCAGCTTGGTTAGAGATGAGATAGACGGCTGACCTACAGATAGAAGCTTAAAAGAGACGGAGTAGACGGAGTTACAAGAAAGACTTTGTTGCAATGCGTGCACGATTACTTACAATCTACTAAGTAATTTCATAGTATCCTCATTTTACTAAGTTAGCTTGAACCACGACTACTCCGCGCTAAAAAAAACACGACGACATCTTTTGCAACTCACATGCACCATCTTGCTCATAAATTTCACATTAGGATAAACACAACATCCTACACAACGCTATCGACTATTCTTATTGTATATTGCAATCGTCCACACATGTAAGTTCTATTGTTTATATCTATATTCTCCTTTGATGTATATGTGATTGTGATGAGCGGTATCTCCTTCTACTCCTATCGGTGGCTTGGTTGGAGAAGTAGACGGTGCACGTGATAATGATCAAGTAATACAGTTTGCAATTGATATTGTAGAGGAGTCTATTATATCATATAATAAGCAGCGTTAGCGGTAGCGGTAGCGGCAGGGTACTGAGAAGAAGTGCACAAGATGGGTACTTTTGATCATATCATGTGTTCAACATTGCAACACAGCATTATGTTATGTGATTGACGGTATGGATAAGATGTGGACTATATATAGTTGAAGTAGTAATAGTGGAGGAGATACAAGATATGTCTATAGCGGCGGCGGCGGCGCGGCGGCGGCGGCGGCCTTTATTATTATGTTTTGATACATATCATATGTTCATAACTTGAATATCATGTGTTCAACATTCAATATCTCACATCATCCAACCCTCCTCTCTCCTCTTTACTTCTCCAACAATATATTACTTTCATACAAATTGTTGTTGATATATTGATCACTCATTCAACTTGCAGCCATCAATATACAACGACTTTGACTTGATCATATCATGTGCCGCATTACACTTACAGGTATCCTCCTAGCACTATTGCTATTACTATCCTTTCAATTGAACGATGCCAACCCTGACGACACGAAAAGGATCAAAGTCCAAGTCCAATCTAATTTGTGGAGTTTCATTTCGAGAAACAACAATCCAAACCCACCCCAACAACAACTTCCAAACCCACCTGAAAGTCCAGTTCATGTTCCACAACCTCCTGCTAATGTTCCCATCGTTGATGAGGCTGCATCAGATGATGTTTCTGAAAACGATGATGACGGTGTATCCAATGAAGACAATGAAGACAATGAAGAAGATGAATCTAATGATGATTCCTCTGCAGTTGAGGAAGATACCTCTTCATCTTCATCCCATCGTATCAATCAAGCAGAAGATACCTCTCATGATGATGACGGTAACCAAGATTCTGATAATGATGACGTACAAGACGGTGGTGAAGAAGGCCAAGTTGTTGTAGACCGTCCTCTAGGTCCTCGTGGTGCAGGTCCTACTGAAGCATATCGTTTGAATCTTCGTGATGCATGGGATACTTATGGACCAGATAGTACTACTCTTCGTCGATTTATTACCCGTCCAGTGACTGATGCTTTAGCTCAATTGGTGCAAAGTTCGTATTCAGGTTTGCACCGCATGATTGAACTCGGTAGGAATGCAGGAGGAGAGCTTGGTACCCATCTCATCTTACCTGCCTCTTGGACACCTGATACTAGTCGTATTACGACCGTCTTCGTCGGTCACTTTCCCCCGTCTACACATCTCCGACAAGTTCTCAGCAACGGTATCTTGTGGGCAAATGATAGTGGTATGCTAGGTGAATTGTGTTGGAGAGCTGTGGTTAATGTCCTTGTTGATATTGGCCATAGGCATTTCGGTGTGCCCGAACCAGGTATGTATTGTACGATGTTACTCTGAGATACTTATAATTTTGTGTCTAACTAATATTAACATTATGTTTTACTTCCAAATACATGTACACAGTGGCCAGAGCCGTCATTATGAGTAGCACGGCGTTTATCAACCGCAACCCCATTGCTATGGCAGGTAGTGCTCACTCGGATCCTTCCACCCACCAAGCATACTCCCGCTTTGCTAGTCTAATGGATCCTCTCAGCAGAGAGCTAGTTGGATGGCTTACCAATCAACTTCCCAACCTTGATCAAGCTCTTGCATTTGGAAGTCCCTCATATACAGCAGTTATTGAGGGGGGTGGAGCTCTCCAAGGATCGTGGTTCGGTGAAGAGTTGGGACGTCATCTTACACGTTTTCAAACACAAGCTCTTCCCCACATGCTTCAAATTCAAACCCGTTGGGCAGGGGAGGCGGCCCGAGATTCATTTCTTGACTCCGTTCTACCGATGCTTGAGAACATGTTTCAAAGATTCAACTCCGGTCCACTTGTCGATCGAGACTCCTATCTACGAGCAGCATCCTCTCCCAGCTCAATCCTTGAAGAGATTACAAGATTAGTTCCAACTAATGACGGTCGCTTGTTGAGCCTTGATATTGTTCGTCAGATGCAGGCTGAAGAACCTTCCTCTCAAGTTGCCGTTGTAAATCAATCCAGTGAAAGAGCAATGGGATCTCTCTACAGTCTCCGTACAGCTATTCGAAATGGGGCAGAGGAAGCGTTTGGTAAATGGGCATGCAGTGCATGCTCAGTTGTTCACGAGAGTGGAATTTCATACAATGCTCCGCATAGTGACTGTTCTCATAAGCCACGTGGTTGTTTTACCCTCATTGGAGGTATTGATCCTTTGATCCGTGGATATTGCTCTCATTGTGACTATTCTGGATTGTACAATGGACAGCATCGTTGTTCTGTTACTGGTAGCGCTGCACAAAGATACGACCGGCTTGTTCCAAGGGAGGGATTTAGTTATAAGATGGCCAGAAAGAAGACTCCCATGTTGACTCGTTTGTACGATATCACTACTGAACGTCTCGAAGGCACATTTACTAATCTCAAGGAGATTGGTCTCAGCTCAATTGAGAAGGCTACTGAACTCCTTCAACAGGAACAAAGCCAGCTTGGTCGTAATATTCCATTTAGCCGATCATGTCTCCCGAAGTGGATATTGAAGCATACAAGTGGAGGAGGTAACCTCGTCTATCCTCTTGCTATCAGCGACTCGACAAGTCTCGACAGGCGCGACTCAAGAATGATGAAATATATCAAGTGTGTGCTTAACTATGAAAACAATGGCCTACAGGATGGTTCGTTTGTGATTGGTAATTACAGGTATGAAGGAGTTCCTATTATGGAAGAGTAGATGGTTTATTGTTTTTGTGGTTTGTTTGTGTCGATAGTCGATAGTCAGTAGGGCTGGCGGAGACAGTCCATTGTAAAGAATAAGTATACTGATTCGTAACATTCGCTTTCTTTTGTGCTGTACCTTACGGCATAGCATACATCCCTCTGAGTATGATACTTCAACTCCCTTATACCCCTACCCTATCACGAGATGCCTAAGCAAACTTATCATCCATAACCTTGAATAGGTCCTCTGCTCTGTATAATGAATGATAGAAGGCGAAAGTTTATGATCTTTCATCTGTTCTAATAGCTCCTCGGCCTCGTTTCCTAGCCCAAATTTAGCAAGTAGCTTCAATCTGTGTGCATATATGATCTCATTATTGCCAAATTCCAGCTTGTCGGTTAAAGAATGAGCAACAATGGCTAGGACGGCCATCTGCAACACACCCGGGGTACCAAACTGTCTATGCACAACCCCAGTGAGCCCATATTCATCTTGAAAACCATCCAATAAAAGCGGTGCCAGTATAGTTAAAGGAACAATAAATCCTAGTGCAAGTACTAAATGTATTGGTGATGGATTCCTTATCACAGCTAAAACACGGTTCCATAAATGAATTAGCACTGATTCGTATTCATCATCATCATTTATAATAACTGGATCATTCCTAGTACCAGCTGCTGGTTGTTCTGTATTGTTGCTGTTTTGATTTGCAGTATTAGTGTTGTTATTATTCTCTTGTGCTGGGCTAGGAAAGAAACTATCCCACAAAACCCAGACTGATGTGATTACAAATCCTATTGACATGACAACAGCCAAAGTAAATTGGTCAGGGGATGGTAATCGTTCCTCGAGACTTCTTCCATCAACAATATTTTGCATACCAATATATGCCTGTAATAGTTCTTTAATATCAATTGATGTATGTAGTCAGATTATTGATATGTTTTCTGCAAATAATATTGATGACACAAATATACTTACGAGGAGCAAAGCACTTCAATACCATAACAATCATGAACACGGCATGAAGAGGACTAGGAGCAGTATCTCCAGTCCAAATTAGAATCATGATTTATCGTGTCTCTAGAGCGAGGGGGGCGTAGATTGATTGAGAGATGTATATGGAAACTCTTTTGGTTAATGAATACAAAAACTGATGTTATCATATATCAAATATCGATATTACTATTGCAAATTTATGCCACTTACTTTGTATTCTTCTTTAGGATATTGCAAATTGCAAATAGCTGAATGCCCCTGGAATGGGCCTGTCCGTCGTTCTATGTACTGCCAAACAGAGTTTTCTATTTTTCATTTACACGAAAACTCATGACTACTTATTGTTGTTGTTTAGATAGTGTGTCGCTATTCTCTATTCTATTATCAATTACTACACATACTAACGATGGCATTCAACTTTAGTGCACCTACACCTGCACCTGCTGCAGGTGGTAGTGGATTTAGTTTTGGAGGAGCTACTACGAACGCAACACCGACACCATCAACATCACTTTTTGGTAAACCTGCCTCTTCGAATCCTACTCCAGCTTCTGGTGGTTTGTTTGGTGCTCCTGGTAAGAGAGTGCATATATACTTTATATTAACTGTGTGTATATACTCAATAATATATGATGTTTTCTATTTTACATTATTGTGTTTATATCATATGTCAAAACTCATACAAACATATATTATTTAACATTATTCTATTTCTATTACTAAAGCACCAGCACCATCAACTGCTGGTGGAGGATTATTTGGATCAACAACGGCACCTGCTCCTTCTACAGGTGGATTATTTGGTTCGACGGCAGCACCTAAACCAGCATCTACAGGATTATTTGGATCAACTCCAGCACCAGCACGTAAGACATAGTTTTGTGTTTAATTTTATTGTCTCCAAACTCTTAGTTGGTGATATATTGCTATTTGTATATGTTTTGTGTTTGATTTTATTTGTCTCTGAACAATATGTGTTGTTATGTTAATAATTGTATCTCTAACTTAATTTTTCTTAATATAGCTGCTGGCGGTCTATTCGGTTCAACTCCGGCCGCTGCACGTAAGTTTTTGTGTTTAATTTTATGTCTCTAATTCTCTTGCACTATGGCGTTGTGTTGCTAATATTTCTTCTTAATTTCTTTCTAATACTATAAGCTGCTGGAGGTCTGTTTGGATCAACAACCACTACTCCAGCACCATCCACTGGATTGTTTGGCTCGACAACTACTCCTGGTAAGTATGTGTCAAAGTGTATATTGTTTAGTTGAAAAATTAAATTGTTAGAATCATCAACTCAATCCGTGCTCATACTAATCTACACTTCACTCTATTCCAATTCTAGCTCCAGCGGCTGGGAGCCTTTTCGGAGCACCTGCACCAACCATGCAACAGCAGCAGCAACAACAAATGCAGCAGCAGATGCAGCAATCATTCAATGGAAATACACCATATTCCCAACTTCCAGATAATGCAAAGAGAGCAATTGATCAAATTTATCAATTAATGATGCAACATCGTCGTACTTTAGCATCAGTTAAAACTATGGCACCTTCGTTATTACAATCAGTTGATAATAATGGCAGTAATAATTATACACAAAGTAATACCAGAAGTGTATCAACGCCTGGCGAGAATCTATCCCCCGCCGATGCTGCGGCTGGGAGTCCTCGTCGTTCAATAACAAATCAAGTCACAACTGCAGATCCATCAAGTGAACCTCTACCTCAACTAATTACATTACAAACTCAAATCCAAACATTATTACAATCGGCAGAAACAAACTTAAATGAAGCCAAGCAGCTTAAAGAGCGTGCAGGTGAGGCGACAGTTCAGGCTAAGATGCACGGGGCATGGCCAATTGAGAATGTTGCTGCACGAAGAGGTGTGGCATTATCAAGTATCAAGGAATTGGTTCATAGTAATAATAACGCGACACCATCAACTTCTGGTGGGAACACGACAAGTGGTACCCAAGCCTCATCGATAAATGTATCAGGTATGACTAATCTTGATGCCATTGCCTTGCAGCAGATTATGGATATCCGTGCTTCACATGTTGATCGGATTGAGTCGATGCCCAGTCCGTATTACTGGGAGGTATTGCATAACTTTGAACAACGTGTATCCATGGTACAACGCGATGTTGAGGCTGTACGATCCCGACTAGCAATTGCCGAGGAGGCCGAGCGTGTACAAGCTATGGGAAGTAGTGGAATCATGAGGGATGAAACGGCTCTATTGCGTGCAAATACGGAAGGAAGTTTGGCATCACTCGTCTTATATGAAGGTGGGTCTGCTCCATTATCAACAAAGCTTGCCACATTGGCAAGGAGTCAACATGATTACTTCATTAGGATTGCAGCACTAGCGGCACAGGCACATGATGGATTGGAGGAAGCGAAGCATCGATATCAACGATTCTGTCAGACGACCAAGGGAGGGTATTACGACGATCCTTTCTTAAAGGCTGATATTGAAGAAGTAAGTCGTGAGAGAGAATTACAACAGCGTATCATGGAGGAACGTATTGCAACAGCACCACCTCCGCAAGCACCACCGACAGCTGCACCTAATCAGTTTGCCCCATCGACCTCAGGGGGATTGTTTGGTGCGAAAGGTAAGATTGTAGTGTTCTATTTTATTATGTGAAGTTGTTAAATTTGAGGCAATCACTCAATGTACCCTTTCTCATATCTCATAACAATTTTTAGCCCCCGCACCCTCGACAGGACTCTTTGGATCAACCGCGGCACCAAAACCGGCAAGTGGAGGACTCTTTGGAGCAACGCCGGCTGCAGCAGCACGTAAGTATGAGTTTGTGCCACTATAATGATCTGGAATCATCCACTTTTCTAACTTCCTTCTTTTTCTTCTATCTTCCGATTTGTTCTTCAGCTGCTGGCGGCCTATTTGGAGCGACAACAGCTCCTAAACCAGCCACTTCTGGAGGACTATTCGGAGCTACACCGGCCGCAGCACGTAAGGCAACGAGTGTGCAATATATTGTGTGTCAAAAAATCATTGTCCTTCTAACTTCTTGTTCTATCCTTCTCTTTCTTAGCAGCTGGTGGTCTCTTTGGTTCAAATCCAGCACCTGCCCCAGGTAAGAACTATATGGTTTTGTAAATAGTTCTATCAATCATTGCCCTTCTAACTTTCTGTTCTCTATCTTCTCCTTCTTCTAGCTGCTGGTGGTGGTCTCTTTGGTTCGACAGCACCAGGTGAGTCGCTTTGTAGAGAGAAGGTGTCTTGTGTATTCTGAATCTCTCACTTACTGTTGATACTCTCTTCCAACTTAGCCCCAGCACCCACCACTGGTCTCTTTGGTGCTCCTCAGCCTGCTGCTGGTAAGATTGTATGAATGATTCTCAAATTTAAGGTTTTTATATTGACGACAACTTGATGCTCACCTTAACATTTCTCCTTTTTCTAGCACCGGCATTTGGCGCAGCACCTACAACACCGGCTTCTACATTAGCACCACGCAAAAAGAGTGGATCAAGGTCAGGCGGACGACGAAGGTAATAGTAGACCTTATAATTCTATAAGGGTGATAAACCTAGTACTACCTACATTACATCTATTCTACAATTAATCCTAATCAGTTATACTTTCTTCTATGAGACTGAGAGTTTCAAGCGCAGCATCTGTGATTCTCGTTCCCGGGCCAAATACGGCACTGCAACATTTTGCCTCTTTGAGTAGGTAATCATAGTCTTGGGGAGGTATGACGCCACCGGCAACAATCACAATATTAGAACCTTGTTTCTGTAGTTCTTCTTTGAGTGCCGGTAGTAAAGTTTTGTGGCCTGCTGCCTGGGATGAAATTCCGATGACATGCACATCTGAGTCTAAAGCTTGTAGAGCCACCTCGGCGGGAGTTTGAAACAAGGGACCGATGTCGACGTCATAGCCCAAATCGGAAAATCCACTGGCAATTACCTTTGCTCCTCTATCATGACCATCTTGACCCATTTTTGCAACTAGGATACGAGGCCTACGCCCTTCTTTTTCTTCAAACTGTTTCACCTTATTCAATACATTATCATACTCTGACTCGCTTCCATTACTCTTGGAGTTGTTACCTGTATTTGTAAAGGATGCACCATAGGCGCCTTGTACTATTGTTGATGACGGCACATGTCTTCCCCATGCTTTTTCGAGAGCTAGTGATATCTCACCCAATGTGCATCTCACTCTTGCAGCATCTATAGCTAATGCCATGAGGTTGTTAGTATCATCGCCCTTGCTTGTACTGTGTGATAATCTGGCACTTGTTTCGAGATCACTCAATGCAGCCTCTACCTCATCATTATTCCTAAGACTCTTCAACTCATTTAGACGATTGACTTGCTTCTCTCGGACAGCAGAGTTGTCTATTTGCAATACTTCCTGTCGTTCTTCCTCTTCTTCTTTTGATCCTAATTTGTATTTGTTCACACCGACGATGACATCTTGTCCAGAGTCTATTCTTCCCTGCTTCTTGGTAGCACTCTCTTCAATACGAAGCTTGGCCATTCCACTGTTTATATAAGATGTCATCCCTCCAGCAGCTTCTACCTCCTCTATGATATCCATTGCCTTGTCTGCTAACTCGTCAGTGAGACTTTCCATCATATGACTTCCACCCCAAGGATCAGCGACTGCACATATACCTGCTTCTTCTTGAAGAATCAACTGAGTATTTCTTGCCACCCTTGCCGTGGCAACAGTTGGAAGACCGATGGCTTCATCATAGGAGTTCGTATGAAGACTTTGAGTACCTCCTTGTACCGCAGCTAGGGCTTCTATTGTTGTACGAATAACATTATTCAGAGGCTGTTGTTCTGTTAGTGTATATCCTGACGTCTGACAGTGCGTCCGTAGTAAAAGAGACCGTGGATCTTTGGGTTGAAAGTGCTTCTCAACTAATGTTGACCATAAACGTCTGGCAGCTCTCAACTTTGCAATCTCCGTGTAGAAGTCCATACCAATGCCAAAGAAGAAGCTATATCTAGGAGCCACATCGTCAACTTTCAAACCTGCCTTGTTAACAGCTGTCCTGATGTACTCCAAACCATCAGCTATTGTGAATCCTAATTCTAATGCCAAGTCAGCTCCTGCTTCTTGCATGTGGTATCCACTAATACTAATTGCATTAAACTTCGGCATATGTGTAGCGGTGAATCCGATTATATCTGCAACCACTCTATCCATGGATGGTTCTGGTGGATAAATGTAAGTGTTACGAACCATGAATTCCTTGAGTATATCATTTTGAATAGTCCCTCGTAGTGAAGATAAAACAGACTTGGCATTAGTATCACCACTACCTTCTCTAAACTTTGATTCTATACCCAATGCCTCCTGTTGTTCAATAGCTGCTTGTGCATACATGGCCATTGTTGGAAGCACTGCACCATTCATAGTCATACTAACGGATATCTGATCTAAAGGTATACCATCAAATAATATCTTCATATCATCAACAGAATCAATTGATACGCCAGCCATACCAACATCACCAACAACACGATCATGATCAGAATCATATCCCCGATGTGTTGGTAAATCAAATGCCACGCTTAATCCCTGTTGACCCGCGGCTACATTTGCTCTGTAGAATTTATTTGATTCCTCGGCTGTTGAAAATCCTGCATATTGACGAACTGTCCATGGTCTATTGGTATACATTGTTGCATATGGTCCTCTTGTATATGGTTTGATGCCCTAATTTTGTGTCAATAATATAATGTGTAAGAAGTTGTATTACTGTTTTGCAAGAGGCTGTCATTTTCTATAACATTACAAACTAT
>Ga0214480_100877_pt1 | contig 14455 bp, 14 predicted proteins | sample M1_20Mar14CPVII9_3_FD_165042 | JGI IMG/M metagenome (GOLD analysis project Ga0214480, IMG submission 165042) | Marine eukaryotic communities from Monterey Bay, California, United States - M1_20Mar14CPVII9sort6BwellE17 | ecosystem: Environmental > Aquatic > Marine > Unclassified | place: USA... | reverse complement strand
ATGTATAGAATATCTTCGAGTGAGTCAATGGTGGGCAAAAACAACGTGCCAACTAAAGAAGTTTGAGTATGATTCGCAATCAAGTGCCGACGGGAAAACTCAGAGAGATCTTGTAATGATCTTGTTGCAATCAGATTCAACAGATGACTACTCTGAATCAACCATGGGCACTACTTTTCTGTTTGACACATCATCTTTCCTACTTCGGATATGGTATCTCCTTCAAGAGTCTATATCAGTATTGGAATCATCTATACCAGTTGTTCGATCACTTACTGTTGCCTCGTCTGTGGCTGACCTTTCCACTAATGCAATATGTTTGGTAGATCTTGCTTTGGAGGTAAAAAAGCGTGGATGGCTCGGAGGAGCAGGAATGATGATTTATGATGCCTTTACTCATCATCTCTCGAAGGAAATTCAACAAAGAAAACAGGAGTCGTCTTCAAGTAGTACACATCAAGATAGAGGCAGTGATGATACTGAAGAAGAAGAGTTGGGGGGGGCAATATACAGCATCGATCATGAATGCCGTTGGAAATGTTGGAAAGATTTCACATAACGTATCATGCTTGATTCAGAAAGATGAGCATGATGATGGAAAACAAGATGATGATGAAGTTGTCAAGAATTCAGACGAAACAAACGATACGGAAACGCCACTGCCACAGCCAGCCAACAAGGATGAAGATACTGGATCTGAGATCGAGATCACACACGGTAAAGTCAAGGAAGCAACTTCAACTCTAACTGTCGATGAAAATGCTCCTCCAGTAAATGACAAAGTTGATCACATTGACCCTAATCAAGGTGAAGAAGAAGCATCTTCACAAGAAAAGAGTGAAGATAATGAACCAAGTAATGATGGCGATTGAGGGGGGTTAATGCCCTTCTTAATTGGTGGAGGACTGGCACTAGCTGGTACTGTTGCTGGAATTGCTTTACATAACAATGGTCAAGATGATAAGGATAAAAGACGAAAAGAATCAAGCTCGTAAGTTGTAGGAATATAGAGCAGTAAGTCTAATTGGATACAACAATAAAAACTGGGGTAATACAGATGACACCTGCATTAATGATGGTAACGCTCCTGCCTACATGAAGAAGCAATATAAGCTTTGGATGTACGAGACGTTAGAAGAGTGCTGTAAATCGTACTATGCATGGGAGCCTAAATATAGTGAATGTTTGACATCACAGGGTGGTGAATTACCACCCGATTCATTAAAGGTTGGTTGGTATGTAAATTGGAAAGACTTCAAGTGTGTTGAGAGTTGTGATGGACAAGATTCTTGTGATTACATACCCAACGAATGGGATGATCTTTATACTACAAAAAGTGAATGTTGTGGTGAGCATTTAGCTTGGTTGGAGGACTCAGATGATTGTTAGATGGTTTTAGATGAATAGAATAGCCATCGATGTACAGAAAACTGTATTGAAAAGATAATTGATATTGTATTGAAACAACGCATCATCTGTTATCTAGTTTACATATCTTTATGAATTAGTATATCGATTGTCCAAGACATCTTTTTCATTGTTTTTCATACATTTATACATATTGTACCGAGTACCTCAAGCGCAAGCAATCATACTGGTCACCATTATCATAACAACATTCCTAATCAACAACACAGTACTAGCATTCATTGCATTCTCCTCAATACTAACAAAGCACCATGGATCAAAGACCTCTTGCTCCAATTTTGCAATATTAAACAATTCATGTTCTTTCCAATCTGTAGGTTCCTTGCATTCTCCCTCAGGTATCTTGTAACATACCTTTCCCTCTTCGGTTGCAATACAATCAACCCAATCATACTTTGTACTTCCAGTGTCACTTGTCCCATCAGCCGCGTATGTACATTTAATACTACTCATTCCATTAGTACTAGTATTGCATTCACATTCAACACTTGATAGATTCATGGTATATAAATTCCCTTTCAAATCAGTCTCTTCTTTTGGATATGATTTGGTAATAGACTCACATAGGGTTTCGCCTTCTCCGTCTCCGGATGTTGCAAAAGTAGAGTGATTGATACATATTAATATTATCAGGAGGAAGAGGTATGGTATTGTTCTCAAGGACATCATTATTGAAAGTATATTTGCTTTTGAACTTAGCTAGAAGAATTCTGATATAGTAAATTTAAGTATCACTGATATGTCAATGCGATTGAGTTGAATATATAATTTGTTGCAATACAATATATTGTTTTTTATTGTCAAAGATACTTTTAGTGAATTGAGGTGTTAATCTTTGGTATCCTATCTGAAGTAATGTCTATTCTAATGATCGGCTTTACTAAGTATACTAATAAACAATGTATCGAAGTATTTAATGGTTGCCCTAATAAAGTAGAAGACTGTCGATAGTGATGGTCAAGTTGTAATAAATATGATGTTGGCGTTGGTTGTCATTAATTCTGTCATTTTTTAGTTTTTAGGATTTTGCTTGGGGTATACGCGGTATCCTTTATATTAATTCCAGACTTTCCTCCCCTTCCCCTAGCCTTAGACCCTCTACTTCAGACTACTATCAGCAGTGGATCGATCTCCTTGTATCTTATCGTATCGATTGATATTTATACTATCTATAATCTATTGTTTTCTGTTCTGTTCGGGCTTGGCGTTTGAGCACAGTCAAAGGGAACACATAAACAAAACACTTCACTTCCACTCCTCCAAAATTAGACAATGGTCGATAGTATAAAACCCAATGTAGCCGTCAATGGTGGAAGCAGCAATACCAATATGAATCATAATAACGTTATAGATATCTCTCTTAAAGCAAATACGTCACAACAACTATCCACGTCCTTTACTAACAACGCCAATTCTTCACAACAACTTGAAGACGCATTAGCAACCCTATCGAATCAATCACAATCATTACTCCGAACAATGAGATTAGACGTGGTAGTATTAGGTTCACAGAATGAAGACATGAAACAAACAGTATGTCAATTAGAAAGTCAATGGGGTATGTTACAACGTATGGTAGCTGAAGAGAATGAACGCAAGGCTATGTTAGAGGCTGAAGAAGAAGGTGGTGAAGCTAATGAGGAAAAAGGAGGTACTACTAATAATAATAAAAAGATTGAAACATCCATAGATTGGGATGGTAATGAAAAGAGGAAGAGATTAGAGAAGCGGGAAAGTATATCTAAACAGAACAATTTTGATTGGGGTATTAGTGATGATGAAGTTGAGAAGGGCGATGCACAGGGTACTACTACGAATACCGAATCTGAAATAGGGAAAAGCGGAGGTCAAGAAACATCAGATCAGTCGAATGATTATGGGAAAGACAAGCCATGGTTGTTAAGGTTATTCGGACGGAAGGATAGGGATAGAGAGAGGAATAATATGTCTATTGATGATGGAAATATCCAACAAGAAGAATCTCAACCCGTGGCACAGGATAGTGTGGGTGGATTACAAAAGTTCTTTAGCGGTAGAAGGAACTCGTTCCAAAAACAAAATACATCAGTTGCAGGAGAAACGCTAGAAACATATCCGACACAACAGAGTGAATCCCCATCAAATGCTGCGGGATCATCCAACCCCGGAGCCGATAATAATAACAATAGTGATGATGAACAGGACGAAGAAGAAGATGCAGAGTTAATACAAGCACAACAAGTCAAGTTAAAAGGATGCGACTCGGCCGTTACCACGCTCAAGCAACTACTTCAGTTTCAAACAAGCAATTTATATGATTTACAATATCAACATAATAATTTAACATCTGAAACAAAGTTCAATAACAAGTATAATTCTACTGAATTAAAAAAGTTAGCTGATCAACTACATTTTGCAAAGGTTGAACGACGACGAAAAGCCCGTCAACTGGAGGATGTCAAGAAGAAAAAGAAGATAATAATAAGTCAAGAAGAACAGTTAAGGGATGAAGTAGTTAGTATACAAACGGAATTGTTTAGATTACGGAAGGAAATAAATAAGAATGAGCAATTGATGCAAATAGTTGGGGAGAATGGCAGTGAACATCAGCAGCAGCAGAGGGATAGTCGTCATGATCGAGTGGTGATTGTTGCCGGTAATCACAATGCTGGAAGTGGGGGTGAGATAAATGTTAGGAATAGAAGGAATGTTCCACAAACTCAGTGGAAAAATACAAGGAATATATTGAAGAACTCGTTTGGTGGTAGAACTCCGGACGCGAGTTAATCCCCCTTCTCGTCTGAGTAGTTAGAATGTTAATAATGTATATATTAAGTAGGTAGAAAGGAATCTCTTCGACTTAATTTCACCACTGTTATCACTATAGATTCTGCTTTCACGCTCTTCTGCGTGGTGTTACTCATCCTCTCCAACTCAACAATCCTCAAAGAGTACAGTCGGAATAGCCGGCCGGCCCATGGCCGGCGGGCCGGGCCGCGGCCAGAGATAGGATACCTTTCTCATTCGCAGTATCCTTTGACTTTGACGGTTTGAGTTTGACATCACTTCATTTCTCGGATTACTCATTGAGTTGGTGATTGTGATGTTGCCGTTATTGGGAAGTTGAATCTCTTGACTACCTATTGTACACGACAGAAAACAGAGTGATCGGAAGTGGATGATATCTGATATATTTGTAGGGCAGTGGAAAATTAGAGACCGATAGTGTATAGAATAGAATTACTAGAGAAAGACGATTAATTTTTTCTGCAATGATGTCAGACACATCAGTGAGAATACAGTACTGTATTGCCATCATGTTATTGCATATCATACAATGCTCGGGTAGTAATATACATACGTCGGCGTTTATATCAACTCCGCCCACAATTCACAAGATATATAACCCAAGACGGCATTTATCATACAAAACTATAGATGATGATACTGACATTGTTGAGAAGGTAGCTGACAGTATTAGTGAAGAAGATGATAATGATGATAACGATGACGATGATACATTTCACATAGAAAGTGGTAGTATAGATCATCCTAGTTTTGAAGATAACACAGTGGTTGATATGAATGATTGGTTATCAGCTACTAGAACTCTCGGTTCTTTGTTTCTAAAAACAGAAGATGAAGGTAGAAAAGATGTCTTTGGTAGAATGTTAGCAGGGAGAGATGAAACAACAGATGATATTGATGAATATGGTGTATTATCTACACCGCCTTCAAGATCCATTCTCACAGAGAATTCATTTGCAAGCTATTTAATGAAATTGAAGCAGCAGGAAGAAGACAATCGTGAACGAGCAGCGGAGGTACATCAAGAGAAGGAAATGAAAATAAAGGACAACAATAATATTGGAGGAGGGATATTTAATCAAAAGGCTAAAGATCCTAATCAAGAGTTGGATGAGAGTGTATCAAGTCTATCAATATCAGAGGATGTTATGAGTGATATGAAGATTCTACCCTTGGATGATAATGAGGTTTGGGATAGTGACAATTCCATTGTCAAAGTTGATGAGAAAGATATGCTTACACTGAGCTACCCAGAACATTACAAGGGAAGGATAGGACGTGATATGCGTCACTTAGCTGTATCAATAGCTGCTAGTATCGATAAATCATGGCAATGGAAGTTGTTCTTTGATGAGGGAGGAGGTGTCCTTCCGCTTTTAGGTAAGCAGAAGTTAATTGTGCACAATGGTCACAACACACCCTTAGATCTGGGCATTCTGTTTTCTTATTGTGAAACCGATAATGAATGTATGTATAGACAACATACTCACTTGGTCGCGGATTGAGTTGACTTGTGCCTATGATATTCGATATGGTTTTGCAATTCCACTAACAAATGCTAACCACCCTACCGCCCTCTCTGATTCCCTTAGAATGTATTAGCGACGGAGCAAAAGCAGTACAAGATGGGAGGTTAGATTTCCTGGATGGAGATGTCGAGGGAACAAATAGTTTGAAGGAACAACATGAGGCTTCATTTGCAGCTGCATGTACTGCCTGTCGAGCACTTCGAGATCTCAGTGCACTTTCTAAAGACTTTGCAGCTGTTGTCACAGATGATCTATTAAGAGTTGATACAGAATGGTCAACATGTGTCGTAGAAGGTGACGGTTACGACTGCAGTTCGGGGGGCTTGATTTCAGATCTATTGATTCTATTGAAACATGCAAATGAAGCAAAAGCACCGAAGGTTGGTAGAAAGGGCAGGCGTGCAAGTTTTAGCCTTAGCAACCGAAGTCAACGACGAGATGCTCGTCGACGATGTGGACTGTATGTTGTGCAATTGTTGCTAGCTATGGTTGTTGCAAGTGATGAGGCAGTTACGCGACTAAGGTCGACAGCGGGTCTGATTGAAGCTGTGAAAGAATGCTCTTCCTATGCACCTGCACATAGATTCAAAAGAAAGTGGATACGCAAGCCAATAAGTTTTGTCAAAAGGATACTACCAGGAGGAAAGAAGAAAACTCAACCTAACATGAATTCATGGCTTGAGCCTGGCTTGTCAGGTACGATACAACAAAATGCAAACAAGCTTTTGGCAGCTATTGGACACAACGAATGGATACCGAAACTCCCTGGCCAGCGGGGACTCCGTGTATTATGTCTTGATGGTGAGTTGATTGTGTATGTTCATATTTCATATCTTTATACCGTTCATGTCTTCTAATACAATACAATAAATCCTAGGCGGAGGAACTCGTGGGATTGCTGCTGTCACGAGCATTCGTCATATTGTTGAGGCTATGAAAGGGGTTGAAGTATGTGATGCTTTTGACATGATAGTTGGTACTTCCACGGGTGCTATCGTTGCGTTTCTAGTTGGACTCCGTCGAGAGTCAGCGGCGGAAGCTAGAATACGATATGATGTTCTCATCAAACGAATATTTGTCAAGTCTCTACTCAAGCCGATCATGCTGGCAACTACGACTGCATCATATGATGAAGCCAATTTGATGGAAGTGCTTCAAGAAATACTGAAAGATGACGGTATGCTTGATAGCCGAGCAAATCCATTAGTACCCCTGATAACTGCAGTTTCGTCCAAAATGAGTTCTACTCCGTCCCAGCTCTGTTTACTCCGGAATTATAACTATGGTGGCGGAGAGAGACCGGACAGCTTCTGTATAGATCCTGCAAAGGCAAGGATAAGACTTGGCTTAGAGAGCGATGATGTATTGAAGACACAGTCAACCCACTATCCAAAGAGGCTCACCCCAATCAAATGTGCTCCAAGAACTGGAAAGGGTTCGAGATACCCAGGCAGTTTCCGTGTAACTCAAAAGATTGCCTTGAGAGCAACCACTGCTGCACCTACCTTTTTTAAACCCCTGCTAAGCTTCGATGAGTTGTATGTAGACGGTGGTATCGTTGCTAGTAATCCATCAGCGGTAGCTGTTCATGAAGCCAGAGCCGTTTATCCAGGCGTACCTCTTGAGTTATTGGTCTCTGTCGGAACAGGAGGTGAGTAGATGAATGTTAGACTCCTTGTCCGATACATTGCATCCCTATATTTCTGTCGATGATGCGAATCACTTATATTTGCTTCACATTCTCAAAACAGTCTTTAATGAGGTTAAGATACCACCGCGAGTTGGTTGGGATGGAGTTGTATCACAAATCTTAGACTCTGCTACCGATGCAGAACAAGTCCATCATGTCCTTGAGGACGTGTTTGGAGATGATAGAACTGGAAAGTCCGCGTTAGTATTGTTTTATCTTATGAATTCATGTGTTCAATATGAAGTATTTGAGATCTGAGTGCTTCACTTGGCCTTTATGTATCTTTGTTTGATTGTCTTTGCAAGCCGTATGCACTAACTTGAGTTACCATTGTCTCTCTTTACCTTCGTACCTCGCATCTTCCAGCTAACTTTTCTAATACAAAGATGGCGTCTACCAAATACTTTCGATTCAATCCAATTGTGGGTGATCCAGATTCCTTTCCCATTGACGAAACAGACCCAAAAAAGCTACAAGATCTATGTGATATAGTTGATGAGTATATGGCTGAAGAAACGCAACAGAGAAAGCTAAAAGAGTTGGGAGATGTCATACATCCGCGGCGGCGGTCGTTTATAAAACGGGCTATTCAGTAGGAAGTTGAATGTACAAATGTATAATAAATGTTGGCTAAGTATTATATGTAATCTAATTGAAACATACAAAGTATTACTTCTCTTCTCAATCATTGAAATGCACTCCCTAAAATAGCATCCACACAACGGGGGGAGATAAACAGCAAATCAAATCATGACACATAAATACGGCCATATAACTAAGCAAGTGTCATCCAAACAGAAATTAACTGAATACAAGTCATTTCAACGACACATGATAATAATAGTCTTGGGGGATTTCTCGACAAGACAAACGAACTAGCAACAAATAGAGGACAAACTTTACAAACAATTCCACGGCGGTAACACCATGACGGATACTGGAAAGTGTTAAAAAAAGTTACACTAGAACCCTGCCCCAAGGATCTTCTGAAATGGCTTCCTTGGCTACGGTTTCACTTGAACCTCCAGTCGCGGTCACTGTGGGTGACGGACTGGGAGCAGCAGTGATATCGAAAATGGGAACCTGAGGTGGTGGGGTTTCAAGCGATGCGGTTGTTACAGAAAATGAAGGTGGAGGAGTTGGTTGACAGTTGTCACTTCCATTCGACTTGCCGCTCTTGCCGCATGATGGTGCCTTGGCACTCTTGCCAGCACTACATACTGAAGGTGAGGTTGGGCCTGGAAGGAGGTGAGGAAGGAGATGTGGTTAGAAGATTGATAATAAGCCAGAAATATCAAAACATCAAAATCTAACACATAAACAAAGAAGCTTACCACTCTTCTTGCCGCTCTTTCCTTCAGATGGTGAAGTAGGCCCAGACTTGCTGCTCTTTCCTTCAGAAGGAGATGTAGGACCTGACTTGCCGCTCTTACCCTCGGATGGAGATGTAGGACCTGACTTGCCAGATTTCCCGGTACAGATTTCTTCAAGGTTTGTCACACAGTTAGCCTTTCCGGCCTTTGCCTCAGAAGGTGCAGTAGGTCCTGACTTTCCACTCTTTCCTTCAGAGGGTGAGGTAGGTCCTGACTTTCCACTCTTACTAGCTTCTTGAAGCCCTATAGAATTAGATTAAGATGTAGAAAGGTCGTGTGAGAACAAACGAAAGGCACAGCTTAAACCAATCCATTCAATGATTGGATTTTTAAACAACATTTCCCATCTAAACTATACCACCATCAACACCAATACTTGCAGCACAACAGTCTATACACTGTACTTGTACCATATGATACCTGTGTATACGCCGACGCCGCCAACCTACTCATTACTCCTATATCGGCGATAGATAAAAATACATAAACTTACCACGTAACATATCATTCCTCAACTTTCTAGCTTTACTAGAGGTAGAGGGTGCAGTAGGGCCTGACTTTCCACTCTTCTTACCCTCAGATGGTGATGTAGGACCAGACTTGCCGCTCTTACCACCTTCAGTAGATAAACTACCTACGGTATTACAAGCTTCATCGTAGGTGGAATAATCCATATTACTCCCCACCAAAGATGATGAACTAGAAGCGTTGTTACCCTTGTTGGATTGACTAATGCCAACGCCAAGGCCGATTGCTAATGCAACCATTGCCAAAACAGCAATACCAATCTTGATTGTCTTCTTTTGAACCATGATGATGAGTATAGAGTTTATTTATTGATTGCAATGACGATGATGAATGACGTGATGATGATAACTCTTATGACAAATTATGCTACCCACTCCACTATATTTCTATTGGTCTAGAAATATTGTTGATGATGTAGGAAGGATAGAGGAGGATGTATAGTCGGGCGTATGTAGAAATCTTCTTAGCTCATTGCGGTGTTGTTATGATAGAAAATACAGAGGCCCATCATCATTCCAACCCGCCAAAAAAAAGTTAGGCTCGTATTGCAACGATTGGATATTGAGCCTCTCAACTCGGCATCATCGCCGAAATAAGATCGATTGTCTTCCGATACAGCACACTCCATCTAATAACATCGGCCTCAAGTGCCAATCCATGGCCGATAGTAGAGTCTAGCATGTGTAGAATGATGGGGGTGTGGACATAATAATTTACTCCAGGATACCCAAAGGTATCTTGCTTTGCACGTGCGGTATCTTTTTATGAGAGTTTAGCAGCATTATTTCCACCTACCTCTCAATTCAGCCACACATATTCTGGCTCAACTACTCTTCCAATCTCCTCAAATAAATAATATATACCATGTCTACATTCACTGGTAAGTATTTGACTCGTTGTAGTTATCGTTTTTTTCTTCTTCGGAACCGATAATTGACATTTATAATACTAATATATGTCATTGCTTGGGTTAGTTGTTTGAGTCATTGGCATTCAAACTATATCAATCTTTTCATACATACCTATCTTCTCACTATATATTATGCTGCTACTTCTCTTTCTTATATTCATGTGCTGGTGTGCCAAACAATCTGCAAACTCTGTGGATACCTCTACAATGCACATATCATATATGATCACATACATACAAAAAAAATACAACAATAATAAACACATACATGCAATAACATTACAACAGGCAAATTAATGGGAATGGGAAATCCCCTCCTTGATATCTCAGCAGAGGTACCGGATTCTATCCTTGAAAAGTATGACGTTAAGATGGACAATGCAATCCTTGCCGAGGAGAAGCATATCCCAATTTACAAAGAACTTGTTGATAACTACTCGCCACAATACATTGCCGGTGGGGCTACACAAAACTCTATCCGTGTTGCACAATGGATATTAACCGCCAACGGTAAGCCTGGACAGAGTGCCTACATGGGATGTGTTGGTAATGATGAGTATGGTAAGAAGTTAGAAGTTTGTGCCGCATCTGATGGTGTTAAAGTTCATTACATGAAGGATGCCGAGACTCCCACTGGAACATGTGCCGTATTAGTTAAGGGTGGTGAACGGTCATTAGTTGCCAATTTGGCCGCCGCCAACAACTTCAAGCCATCACATCTTGAAACTGCTGAATCAAAGGCTATTTATGAAAGTGCATCATTATATTACATTGCCGGATTCTTCTTAACCGTTTCTGTTGATAGTTTGAAGATTATTGCTGAGCATGCTCTTGCGAATGATAAGACATTCTGTTTGAACTTATCGGCACCATTCATTATTGACTTCTTTGGTGATCAGGTTGCAACTGCATTGGAATATGCTGATTATGTCTTCTGTAATGAAAGTGAGGCGGCTACATATGCCAAGAAACATGAACTTGGTGAGGACTTGAAGGAAGTTGCACTTAAGATTGCGGCAAGTCCAAAGAAGGGATCAAAGCCACGTACTGTCATCTTTACACAGGGTTCTGAGAGTACCATTGTTGCATGCAATGGTAAGTGTACGGAGTATGCTGTTACCAAGATTCCCAAGGAGCAATTAGTGGATACCAATGGCGCTGGCGACGCCTTCGTTGGTGGATTCTTAGCTGGTCTTTTGGGTGAGAAGGAGATTGGTGATGCTGTTGAGCTTGGTCATAAGGCAGCCACCTTCATTATCCAGCAGAGTGGATGTACCTTGGATAAGCCATGTGAACTTAAGCTTTAAGCTTGTCCTAGTGACTTTCACTGGAGGAGAAAGGCGTTTGGCTTTTTGCTTTTGATATCATATTAATCAATACTTTTAACATTTGGTTGGATATCAAGTATATTAGATTAAATACAGTGTCTCTATCCCACTCTATTATCCACCTCCATATGGCGCCTTCATTGTATCAGGAAGCTCATCAGCTGGATTAAGAGGATCGCCTTTACACTGCGAGAACCTGCATGCATTCCAAACCCACAGATTTGCTCCCCACTTTTGGCCTTTCAATACTGGACATGCACCATGCAAAGAATTGTGATCGAGGTGGCCATCCGGCCGCTGACTATAGAATAGGATAGCATCACCTCTCCTCGGTGGCACAGCAAATTTGGTATAACATTTCCTAGATAAGTGCTCTTCCCACGACCCTTCCTTCAATCCAGCCTCTTTGACGAATGTCTTTTGATCTTCAAGTGGTGGTGCTTCTCCAAGTCGCTCAACAAGCTCCTTTGATTTATCAGCTGTTAGTCTATCAATATTAGGAAAAGCTGTCTCGCCACCATATTCAACATCTGAAAGATAAAGGAAGATTGTTGCAAATCGGTTACTTCCACCTTTCGACGGATCCCATTGATGATCATCAGATTGATACTTTGGAAAATAATCATGATGTGCCGTATATGCTTGTCCAATCTCATAACGAAGTATCTGAATACCATCTGCCAAGTTTTCCAAATACCCACCCATTCTTAACAATCTAAATGCTCGTTGTTTCACAGTCTTTGAATTCTTTGTTGTTATATCAAATGCATTCTCACTTGTTCTTGTTGTTAATCGAGCATCGGCTCCTCCTTGATTCCATGCTTTATGAGTGCCCCCTGTGCTTGGAGCCATTTTATAAGGATTTTCTTCCGCTGTACTAAATCTTATAAACTCATCAGCCTCTTCTGCGGATAAAAAATTGTGAATGTAGAATATTCTTGGGTCTGAACTCTTTGCATTTGATGATGGCTCGGTTAATGTTTCCAATTCAATCTGCTTGCCATTGCCTCCAACTACACCCGGTACTGTTCGTTTATATCCTACACTAACTGCTGGCCATTGAAAATGTGTCCCTGGTGTAGTTGGACCTTTGTATAATTCAGTACCATTCCGAAAATGAGTTGTAGATTGAACAATCTGACCTTTATCATTATATAATCTTCCCAACTTCAAGAACTCATCATCATTTGAAAACTCAACCATAGTAGGTTCACCTAGACCGCCATTTTGATATAAGAGTGCATGTGTAGATGGATATGATTGACCACTAATAGCTTCAGTTGTGTAATAGCCCTCTGTCCAACTAACCTTTTGGGGATTTGATAACTGGCGATTTGTTGAAGATGACTGTGACACATCTTGTGTACCATTATTATCATCATTTTGACGATAGTAAAGTGCCACCGCAATTGCAAGTACGACGGGTATAGCTGATAGAAGAAATGACGATGATGATTTAGTTGTACTCTTCTTCTTTGGATCAAGAGATTCACCAATTGTAACCTTGGTATACTCTGCTTTTTTAGTTGCCTTACTCTTTGATCTGCCCATTGTGTTTATATTGTTATATGGCTGTCTCTAATAGTCTATACTCTTTAATAAAGCTGATACTTAGCTAAGTTAAAGATACCTAAGAACCTACCTTCACTATGACCCCTATTTCAGGCAGTTGTCAAAACAATTGCCCTGCAATACTGCCAAAATCGAACCTGACATGCATCATACTCTATAGACTCTATTAGTACCATAAACTTGGTATCATTCTAGTAAACAAAGTATATTGCATTTGCAGCCAACTTAGACTTAGATATTATTAAAAATAATGAGCTCACATCATCAGCAGCACTCTACCTCGTCTTCGTCATCATCACGACAAGACGGCCATGATAAAGATGTATCAACTGCAATCCAACGACACTTAGATATTGAAAGTGGAGATGATAATCCAATCAATGATTTTCCCACACACATAAACATAGACTTGTCATCTCGTAGTATGGATTCATACTTTACTATTAACATGGAAGACGAATTGAAAAGTAAATTATTTCATACTCAAAGTCAAACAGATCAAAGTAGTATAGCAGGAGCATCATTACAACGTGATCTTCCAAAACATTGGAATGAGGTATTGCATGTATACAATGAAGATTTATCTAAAGAAGAAGAAGAATATGTAGAACAAGTTGCAGCAATGATACCACCACGACGAATCAAAAGAACACCACGGTCTGATAGTACATTAAGAGAATCAGATAAAGCATACAAAGCACTTATGGCAACAATAAGTAATGATCCTACTTATTTAGTAGAGGGTAGTGAAGATGATGTAGAAAGTGGCAGAATGAATGTATTCGATGCTAAACCATGCTCTGGTGAAACAAGTTCATCATCATTAACATCCTCTCGCTTGATTGTATCTCGATGCATATTATGTATCATGGCAACATTGGTAGTACTGGCTGTATTCAGTGTATTGACTATATGCCTCTTTGCTGATGAAGAAGATGATCAATGGTCATGGCTGAACAAACTAAACTATATCAAATGGTAGTTCTTTGCTCCTTCTAAGTTGAATTCATAACCATAACCAAATCTTTGCATCATTATTGACCTTGAAAGATAGTATATTCTTCATTCTATTTACTTTGCTTTATCTGGAAATATTGATGGTTGGATACGTATTCTATCATTCACGGCATCATAATCCATCATGCAAGTGAGAGCTTTACTTTCTTCCTCTCCATCATTACAGACAGCTGGCAAAGGGAAGTTTAAACAACAGTAATCCAATAATGTCAACTGACATATCCGTTTCTCGGTTTCGATACCTACCTTTGTTTTATTAAATCGTCGTGGGTATGACCTTCCTTGGATGACGC
>Ga0214480_100876_pt1 | contig 14481 bp, 10 predicted proteins | sample M1_20Mar14CPVII9_3_FD_165042 | JGI IMG/M metagenome (GOLD analysis project Ga0214480, IMG submission 165042) | Marine eukaryotic communities from Monterey Bay, California, United States - M1_20Mar14CPVII9sort6BwellE17 | ecosystem: Environmental > Aquatic > Marine > Unclassified | place: USA... | reverse complement strand
ATGTGGCGTAGCACGGACACTATTGGGTTGGGGTGTACGGAAGATAACATTTGTTGATTCAGGACGTGTATCCTATAGTAATCCTGTCCGACAGAGTTTATTTGGTGTTGAGGATTGTATAGATGGTGGTAAATACAAGGCTGTGGCAGCTGCTGAAAGTTTAGTAACCGTCGCTGGGCCTGATGTGAAGAGTGAGGGTGTGGTGTTGACAATTCCCATGCCAGGCCATGCGTTCGGCAGCAATCGTAGCAAGGATGGTGGTTTAGCGGAGACGGAGGCAGTGCGAAACGATGTTGAAAAGTTGCACAGTCTAATTGATGAGAATGATGTGGTATTCCTACTAACTGATACAAGAGAAAGTCGATGGTTACCCACGGTAATGGCATTGGCAACTGAAACTCCCATGATCAATGCAGCGTTGGGATTAGATAGTTGGTTAGTCATGCGTCATGGTCCCCCTTCCTCTTGCCTATCATCAATATCAGATGATACCAACTGTCAAAGATTGGGATGCTACTTTTGCAGTGATGTCGTGGCTCCTGAAAACTCTACTCGTGATAGAACTCTCGATCAACAATGTACAGTAACAAGGCCTGGACTTGCACCCATTGCTGCTAGCATGGCAACGGAACTCATGGTAGCCATGTTTCATCATCCACTAGGACATTGTGCACCAGCACCAGAACAAAGGAGAGATAATAATAGTGGCGCCTATGCCCCCGTAGATGATGGAAAAGACGCTTCGTCATCAGCACTTGGTAAATTACCGCATCAGATTCGTGGTACAGTTGTTACCTATACTATGATGACACCTACCATTCCCGCATTTCCATCATGCACTGCATGTTCTACTTGTGTTGTAAAGGAGTATCAAAAGGAAAGGTTTGAGTTTGTAAAAGCTGTCTGCTGTGACGAGGATGGATCATACTTGGAAAAAGTATCTGGTTTGGCCAAGTTTCGAGAAGACGCTGCTAAGAAGATGGAGGAATTCCTTGATTGGGACGAGGAAGAAGATGATATGTAGATAACTACTATGATAATAAAGATTATCTCTCTTTGTTGTGGCTGATTCAATACCCATAATAGACCATGCAATGACATGACACTTTACATTTGCCTTTACTTACTTAGGTACTTTCCTCTATAACTAATAAATATTTTCTGGGTATCCTAGGATTCACCTTATTGCAAAAACTCTCATAAACTCCATAAACGTCGCTGCAATCCTCTCTCGTCCTGCGTCCTCTTTCTAGTGCCTACCTGAAGTAAATATCGATTCGATCAAGCATTGATACCATCAAACAATTGACCCCTTTGTTGACGTTTACTCCAGTTGGTATTGGCGGTAGTTTCACAATACACTATGAATCATCAAGAGCACACACATTCATGTGCACAACATACATAGACATAGATTACCTATGAATAATCATCAAGTAGCCACATCAACATCATGTGCACCACCATATAATCTTTCTCGTCGAGCCGAAAAGAAGGCAAAGAGGAAGGCAATTAAGGCAGAGAAGAAACGTCAAATGTTGGAGGAATATATGCTCGATAATGTCATAAACGAAAATACAATCACTGCTGAAAGGCAAAGAAGTACTTCAACATTAGCATATGTGGGAGGAAAGGCGTGTCGAGCTAGATTAGCACGAGAAGATAATGATAAGAATGTTGCAACATTCCATCTTGGATTATCAAACAACTCGAATGATTATGAGCACTCACAACATCGGGCTCAAGGTGCTGCTCCGATACTATCTGAAATACAACCTGAGCATGTAGATGTTGTTAAATATCTCGAAGAGAAAGAGCAAGAATTACGTATAGATGCTAGAGGTATGCATATGAAGGATAGAATGGTTGTCAAAGTTGACAACCATGGGAGTATGGAAACATTCAAGCAACAAGTAGATGATGATGGAGATGAACATGATGAAAAGCATATATTGGATTTTTCAAAAGCACGAGCAAGGGGTATAGTATCGTTGGCATTAGTTGATACACTGACATCCACCGCTTCACTATCAACAACAATTCTACATCTCAATCTATCACGCAACGAGTTATGGGATATATCAGCCGAAGCATTTGCACCCCTTTCATCAACATTAATCACTTTAGATATCTCAAGAAATTGGTTTGAAGCTCTACCAGAGGCAATAGAATCATTGCGCCATTTGAAAGAACTTCGAGCTACACATAATTTACTGAAACCGAATGCTACCAATTCACTAAGACTAGACACACTTTCAAACATGAAACATCTTGAAGTGATCGATATCAGATTCAATCAAAAGTGTGGAAACCAATCTCTCTTGGAGTTGATGCAATCTACACTAAATGATAAAGTAATAGTGAAGATGACGGTGACATATCCACCGCCTCTCAACACTTCTAACACATACGAGTCAGATAGAGTCGGTGCAACTCCTGCCGTTAGAGATGCAACTCTTCTACGAAGTCAGTTAGAACCGTGGTCTACAATGGCACTAAGGCGACGATTGGTTTCAGATTTTGGACAAGAGTTCACACCAGCAGGTAGAAGTTGGGCTGATGAAGATATAACACGAGGTCAAGTTATGAATCGATTGCTGGCATGTTATCAAGAAGAAGCAAAAGATGAACAAAATCAGCCAAATTGTGATAGAGATGAGAATGGTAGACTCATTGTACATGTGTCAGGTCAAAAGCTAGATGAAATAATATGCGACAAATTACTTCATACATTGAAGGAGGTGTGGGCCTCATCATCAACAACATGCAATAGAGAAAGGCCAAGTGTATGTGCCAATAATTACATGATACTGTCTAGTCCATCAATATTTGACCCCACGAGTCAAAAGGCTGCAAAGGCGGCTGGCAAACTGAAAAGGCATCAAGCTTTATGGGACATTGCTTTTGAAGCATTGTATTCAGTTGATCCACTCTTTGCTTCTCAATATACTGCTGTTGCAGTTACACACAACTTTATTGGATCTCCCCATATTGACAAACAAAATTGTGGACCTTTTTATGGACTGAGCCTAGGAAATTTTGAGGAGGGTGGTAATATTATGGTAGAATGCTCTGCTCGTGTGGTGGCTTCTGTGAATACTAAAAGCTCTTTGGCTCAGGTCGATGGTAGATTTCCGCACTGGGTATCTCCCTACAATCATACAACAGAAGAAAGATACTCCCTCATATATTACAGAACTGAGGGGCATATTGATCAAATTGGACCAGCTGTGTTTAAGATCCCTAAGGTACTACTTTAAAATAATGTTGACTTTGAATGGAGGCAGTGGCAGTGGCGTAGGGTAGTGTTAAGAGAAGGTAGCAAGGGATTTTATATGCCTCAAGTCTCGTGAATAGCTTAATACTTCCTCTCGTATAGAATCCTACTGTTTTGTTCCTCTAAGGTATCACCTTTGGATTGTATTATTAGTGCTTCACCCCCTAGCTCAGTGCCTCAGAGATCCACCTAAAGCGGCGCGGCCCCTCGCTCATATGACTTGGTATCCTAGGATACCCTGCCTATTGCAAAACTGATTATAATTTGATGGTGCGGTGCACCTTCACTGTTCACTCTCACCTTAAACAATATACTATACCAAGACAACAAACAAATTAAATTAATAATAATATGATTCTAGAACGTGATCAATGGCATTTAGGCTATGCCTCCCTTCTACGAGAATGTCGTGGCTCTTCATCCACAACATTAACCAATGACAATTTATTTAATGACGGTGCACCTCAAAATAATTTAGAGGGTATACCATCCCAAACAGTCGGTAGGGCATTATTACTAGTACATCCAGACACGGATGCCATGGCCACAGCCCGGATATTAACTTATATGTTAAGGGCTGACGGAGTGCCATATCAAATGCGCCCATGTTTAGGATGGGAACGATTGAAAAATGTATTATGTAAAGTTGGTGTATTACCACCAAATACTAATGATGAAGATGGTACATCTGATAATGAAGAAAATGATGAAGAGGGTATAATGAATTATATCGAAAATGAAACAGATATTCGTGCAGTAGTATTAATGAATATGGGTGCCAATCGTAATTTATCCAAATTATTTAGACATACCAACAACCAAAATAACACACAAGATTCATTAGGCATGTCTGGTCCACTAAACAACAATGGACAGAAGAATATTAAATGTTATGTATTCGATTGTCATCGTCCATATCATTTAGCTAACATACATGCTGGTAAGAATGTTGTCTTATTTAATGATAGACCATTTGATGATGAAGAATTAGTTAGTGATGGTGATAATTTAAGTGGTGATGAAAGTTCAAGTTCGGATGAATCAGATGATGATGATGATAGTGATGATGAGGATGAAGGTGGAAATGGTAGGAAGAGAGGGGAGAGTGATAGTGAGGGTGAACAAGAGTTTGAATTGGAGGATGATAAGTCTTTGGGTGATAAATCTGAGGGTGGTGCAAGTGATGCTGAAGATGAGGGTCAGGGGGGCAGGGAATCCAAGAGACAAAGGAGGGATGATGGAAGTTTAGACCCTGCAGATGACCCTGCCCAAGATCCTGAACAGCGTAGTTCTTCACCTTCTGGAGCTGGTGGAGGTGGTGGTGGTAGACGAGATGATTTGCAGGATAGTGAAGATGAAGGAGATGATGATTATGGTGCATCCAGGAAGAATGGAGGACGTAATAATGTCCTTGATACCACGGCAGTTACTGCCGATATGACAATGTTGGATGAAACATTTGATACATCTGTACTTGATCAATCCCAAGTTGATGGACAGCAACAGGATCAGGATCAGTCGAATGTTGTGTCCTTTCGTGAATTACACCGTCAACGACGTAATCGAATTCGATTGCATTATTCAGCAGGATCATATCATGCCAGTCCCTCGGCATGGACAGTATACACTCTGTGCCGTCAATTACGTTTTGGTGATACTCCCGATTTGCTTTGGTTGGCATGTGTGGGTGTTACTGATGCCTACTTACATGGACGTCTTGATGTGGCCGGATATGGTGCATTAACTCTTGATTTGAAACGTCACGTGGGACGGTTATTCCCCAATGAATTAGTTGATCGAGTAGGCAGGGCTGTTTATGCCGAGGAATTGGAGGCTGATTCAAGTACGTCAAGTGAATTAGGCGGCAGGGCATGGACACAAATTGGTTTATCCGAGAATGGACGTATTTTATCTCAACAGGAGTACAAGTTTATGTTATTGCGTCATACGTCACTTTGGGATTCATTGTTACATTCCAACTTTGTGGCTAGTAAGTTACAGGTGTGGAAGAATAGTGGTCGGCAGCGTTTGATGGAGATGCTGGCGAAGATGGGCTTTCCTTTGGATCAATGTCGTCAACCTTGGGCATTTGTCGGTCCAGGTATGAGGAGGAGGTTGAATGAAAAGATGGCAGATGTTAGTGAGGTAAGTTTTAGAGTTGTAGATGAAGATTGATTATGTCTTATTGTTCTCACTCACTGACCCCTTCTACTATATTCAAACTACTCATGGTAGGATTATGAACTTGGAAATGTGTCATACACTGGATTTGTCCGTGTTACTGGCTACCAATCTCTTCTATCGGCTAGTGATATGTCATATGCCGTAACAGCGTTGCTTGAATGTTCAGCGGCAGCCATTGACGGTAGTGCAACGAAGGAAGATGCGAATCATGATTTGCTTACTGAAGAAGATCGCGAGGATCGTGAGATGGTCGAGGCATTCAATGTGGCATTTGATGCACTCAACTCTAACGGATCTACCACATCTGCTACTGGAACTTTGACATCCATGGAAGGCGGCGTTGAAGGAGGAGATCTTTCTAACCTCGTCAATGGTGGTAACATGACAGGAACAACAGGCTTGGGTGCTGGTATTCGTCTTGCCATGACTCTTCAGCGTAACATCATGTCCACAGCAAGGAGTCTCGTGGACAGGAATGCTATTGTTCGATTAAGTCACTTCCGTTATGCCTACCTCCATTGTTCAAGCAATGGTGGATCAAGCAGTGGACCAGGAGCAAAGCTAGTTACACCAGATGCAAGCAAAACTACAGAACAAGCTCGTCGTAACAACCAATTCCACGTCTTTGCCAAACCTCTCGTCTTGACTAAGTTGGCTCACTTCCTCATGGATATGCACCGTGAGAACGGCAAGTGGACAGGGTCAAAGTCTCGTCCATTGGTATTACTAGCCGAGAAGCCACGATCCAATTCATACATGGTTATTGGGTATGAGTATCCAGAAGAGTCGGGCGATGTCGTTAAGAATAAGTTTGGTCAGAACTTTGAAATGGCTGCTAAAAGTATGAAGGGTATGTTTTGGTTCGATAGCTTTGATTCAAATGTTATTGAGGTAGCAGCAAGAGACGTGCAAAAGTTTCTCGAGCAGCTACATTACATGATGGAGCAGGTTTAAAGGGTATAGGAAATGGGGTCAATTGGATGAGTGTCACAGAGAAAAAGTTAAGATGTGTGTTTGTAGACTTAAAAGAATATAAGACGTTCTTTACAGTACGTGTTTTTCTTTTTATTATTATCAACTATTATTAGATCTTGTATTACACGAAATAAAGATAAGGTTGATCTGATCAACCAATATCATAGCCTAAGTCTAGTAGCATCTAGACAAATCACTTTCATATATACAACACATTGAAACTGCCTACAGACTAACAGCAAACATCGACCTGGGTGACCGTCTTCTTGTTTTGGACTTGGTTGCCTTGGGTGAAGCTGGAAAAGAAGGAACAAGGATTGAATCTCTTCTATCTCTTTCTTCATGGAATACAACCTCTACACTTCGATCGTCCATCCTATCATCCTCAACTACAGTGTGCTTGAGGATCCAGGGATGATTCAGTGCCTCTTCGACACTCATTCTCTTACTAGGGTCCTTCTGAAGTAACTTGCGGATGAAATCTCTTGATTCTCGGCTTGTGTGTACCCATTCAGATGAAGGGAAACGATATCTTCCTCGTCGTACAGCTTCATAAACTTCAGAGTTGTCACTATCGTTTAAGATGTAAGAGAGGAGAAGTAACTTCTCTTAGTGCATGTGGGTAACAAAGGCAATATTAAAGAAACAGACGATTGTACTTACCTTCCATTGAACGGAGGATACCCACAGAGCAGTATGTAAGCGATCACACCGACTGACCATAGGTCACAGCTCTTGTCATACTTCTTCTTGAGTACATCAGGTGCAATATAGTAGGGAGTTCCGACGACTGTGGTCATGGGAGGTTCGATGTCATAGTGCTTCCGAGCCAAACCTAAATCGATGATCTTGATTGGTGAGTCGGCATCCTTACTATCGAACAGTATGTTCTCTGGTTTGATGTCTCTGTGGACTGTGCCACGATTGTGCATGTATGATACTGCATTTAAGATTTGCAACATGATACTTGCGGCCTCGTGTTCCTCAAAGCATGGTACTCCATTATCAGCAGAGGACTTCTCGACGATCTTGTCAAATAACTCACCACCAGTACACAAATCGGTAATGAGATGGATATACTCAGCATCTTCGAAGACATCTACCAACTGTATTATACTTTGATGTTTCATCTCTTGTAATAGCGTTATCTCCCTTGCCAGTCCACTAGGCTTCACGGCTGGATCATTCTTCCGGATAGACTTGACGGCGAACTTTTGTCCATTTGTTCTATCGATGCATTGTCGAACACTTCCGTGATGACCAGTACCAAGAATCTTTGTATCGACATGATAGCTATACTCGATGTTTCTATATTGGCCAGTTACTGACATGGCGGCGGTGGATGCATCACTAGAGCATGGTGAGATGGGTGTTACAAGCGGCATATCGTTGGTTTGTTGTTCGTCGTAGGGGGTGGAGACTTCGCTTTGATCTGTGGCAGCGGTGCCTTGCCTCTGCTGTTGTTGGCAGGTAGTATTGTTGTTATTCATTGTTTTGCAATTATTATCTAGCTCGTCGAAGGCGTAGGTGATATGGTATGATTCTTCGTGATTGTGTTGGGGGGTCATGATGTTAAATGATCGTCGTCCTATTGCAATAGAAAAATTATGATTTGAGATCTGTGATAGACTCGACATGCGCCACTGAGTTGCTGACAATCGTGCAAACCAATTCGGAATTGATCATTATCATCATAATTTACCCCAAATATTATTCCCTGCATAATATTAAACTTCTTATTGAATAATCAACTCCGGGGTCTACTCTGGAGTATCCGGTATCTAACGAAAGCACTTTATTCTCAATTCCCGTAGAGAAGCTCTTAGTTGGAGTATTGCCGGGCTGTAGATTACATCTACTCCGCTCACTCGGAAGAGAGACTCTACGGACTTCAACTTGAGGTTGATCAGGCATGGTCTATTGACCTTATGCTACATGGTACGGTATAACTACAGTACTAGGCTTAAACTTAGGAGATTCATCGATATGATAAAATAGTATGATATGAACTAGAAGAGGGAGGTCTTCTTATCGCCTAAATTTAGCATAGCAACAGCTTCTTAATCTACAACCCTACCAATTTCCAATTTGTATAGTACATATCGTAATCCGTCAATATCTCCTCGCCTTTCTGTATATCTCTCGTGGCATAGAAGGCACCGTCTGTAGATGATCTGGGCAGTGCATTTGGTTTTCTATCCATTCCAATAAACTCATCTCCTCCACTGTTCATTAATGATGATATATTGATACCTGCAAACATATAGTTTGGTCCATCCTCTTCTATCTTTTGCATCCAGTGCCAATCAGTACTATCACATGCAAAGTCCCGAGGTAATGAAAAGACATACTTTCTCCAATGATGAGCACTTGGAAATATCACATCACTTTTCTCAGCATGAGTATGAATGTCCATAGAAAAAGTTAGATAAAGTTAACAGAAAAGGAGGATACACATACACTGCGTGATATACATATACTAACCTAACTGTCCCGTCGTGAACTAACTCTCCCTCTTTGATATCACGTGACGCGAACAAGCCTCGTCCCATACCCTTTGATAATTTGGCGTGGTAAGGTGGTGGTACTGGTTTACCCGGTTCTATCGAGTATCCTAATGTCGGAGGCACAATATCGTCTTCCCAATGTATTGAATTGTCTACCGCCCACTCGGCGAGCTCTCTTCTTTCCTCTATCGATACTACCTCTAAATACAGCTCTCTCATGAATTCCCAATCATCAACAGTTGGTAGTGGTTTATTGTTATCTTTGGATCGACTTTTACAATCAAAATAACCTCGTATATCATTGTAACTAAATGTTTCCCATCCTATTGGAAATTGATGTGTATTTATTTCGTCGTCATATAATCCTATCATAAACACTCCACCAAGAAAACTAAAGTCGACCATGCCTAGAGCTAGCCTTTTTAATATTCTCTGAACTAATGGAAGGATACTGCAATACTCTTAAATCCTGTCAATGTTAATGAAACGACAACGTCACAAGAAGATACAATACAACACGGACCTCAGTTCATAATATAGAATTGTAGATATTGTACACTAAATAGAGAGGTGGCTATTAGCCAAACAACGATGAACGGAAGAGTTGTGCTTTTTTAGCCACTTGACCTTCTCTGAAAGGATACCGTATCCCATGTTCCTCGCCGTTATAAAACTGCCCTACTTCTCTGCCCTCTCTCACCTTTGCTCACTCATTCATAAACAGCCATCATCTAAACTGAGTCCGTTTGTCACATATAAAAAGGGATAACAGCCATCCTCTGACGATCATAAGCACATTATAATCCCTTGAAAAGAATCATACTATCATAGCAGCATGTAATGAAAATTGAAACAAACTTGCAATGTTATGTATGACAATGAGCTATGATGATATATGATAATGTTATGAATTTGTGTCAGTATCAGACTTTTGCTAAAAACACTAAGACCGACCACTAGTCTACATCTCAGACATACTACCAACCGCATAAGCAGCATGAACAGTGATAATGATATGTCGACCATCATACTACCTGGGTCTTCGGACGATGATGATACTGATTATACAGGAGAGGAAGTTGCAGAGAACAAACGAAGAGTGAGGGATCTAATGTTGATGATTGAGTATCAAGAATGGTTGTATTCTTCTTCTTCTACCCAAGTTGTTATACCACGATCATATTGGTTATCATGCGGCTTCGATGATGAATATGCCGAACGTATGAGTACATTTCTGGGTAGGATGAGGAAGTACTCGCATCAGCTGAGAAGGGGGGATTCATTTGAAGAGATTGATCTATGGAATCGACATCAACTAAGTTTCCTCCATGATGATATCCTACTACCATATTGGAGAGAGTTCGTTAATGCTTTGACACAATATCAAAAGTTTTCTCACAGACAAACATATGGTATGGAATCGTTCATCATATGGAATGTAGAATTACATCCATCAGTACTTGGCTTACTAGCTCCCGCTTTAAAGACTCTTCCGGTGAAGGGACTAATACTCGGTTATAATCATTTTGGAAGAGAGGGTTTATCATTCATAACAGATATTCTACAAGCAAATAAGAGTTTAGAAGGCATCGGTCTGCGTGAGAATCGAATCGAGAGGATTGAGGATATGCAACGGCTATGTAAATCAATAACCACCTCGTCTTCACACAGCCAACTTGGATTACTCGGATGTATTAATGGCAACGATACTGGCATGTTGCATACAATCTTCGACTCTAGCCTTCATTTAGAGAAGATAATTTTAAGTGATAATGGTATAGGCAGCCAAGGTGCTGCAGTCATAGCCAGCTTTATTTCAACAAACCCTGTTCTGAAGATGTTGGACCTCGGTGATAATAACTTAGGCGATAATGGTGCTATCTTGTTGTCCTTTGCGTTGGCGTTAGAAAACAACACACATTTAGAGAAGATATACCTCGGAAATAACAATATTACTCGCTTGGGAAGACAGGCATTGATAGAAGTGTTGTTTAATGCTTCAAGTTTGAACGCATGTGCTTCTTCAAACCATACATGCAACATATTTGGATTAGAGCATGACATATCTCCAATCAATAGGTTTAACGACCCTGCTGTGAACAGAGCGATGAAGATATTCACAATGCTTGCTGGTTCTACTGATAAAGGGGAATTCTTTAACTTGGCATGCCTTGGTGACCTTTCATATAAATTGATACCACACGTGTTGACTCTGGCACAGAATTTCACATTTGGGCTTGAAAATGTTGCTATCTCGTCGGTCTTTGAACTACTGCGGAGTTGGGCAGTTGCACAAGATGTATAGGTAGGATTTAGAAGGGCGAGGATGATTGTGTTGCTGCTATCGTTATCTAGAGCTAGATACACCGCCAACCATTGTAGTATGTCCAATATGTAAATACCACTCATAGTAATAGGAAGTTCAACTGCACAGACATTTGTCTACTTCCAAATAACATTTATAGCCTCTCCATTCAATCCACAGCTCTTGATACCATCGTGTATATTGGCAAATAAGTCAACAGGTGGAAACTTGGCTTTGAGTTCAAATGCTTTCCCACCCTTGGCATCATCATTTGATTGGGCAACAAAGGCATAAATCAATTTAACCGGACTATCACCAGCAAACTTTCGTACTAGACGTTTGCCATCTGGCATTTTGATTTGAACTCTCGCAACATCTCCGGCAGTTGGTTCATCTCCCACTTCCATTGTTAGGATTTCTTGTTCAAATGCCGATGGTCCAGGTTCTTCTTCCTCCTCAACTTCTTCTTCTTTTGCTTTGGCACTATCATCTACAGCGCTGGGCTTCTTGTCATCTTCCGTAGTAGACCCATCAATCACCTCGACTTCATCATCATCTCCTCCCTCTGCACTCTCAGCCATACTTGCCCTAATTGCAGCTTGGAGCTGTTCCTCCTCTGTGAGTTCATGTATAGGCCGCTTCTTAGAATCACTATCGTTCGATGCTCCCATCGGAATAGCACTGGAATATGCATTACGAGCAGCCATGGGCATCTTATCAAAGGAATGATTCGAACTAAAGTCGGTGGATATCTCAATAAATTGTTCAGCTGTTAGTGGGTTTACTTGTGTCCACCCCTCCTTCCTCCAGAGGAGACTACCAGTACGTGGATCGATAATGGCAAGGTGAGGATATCCTTGAACTTTGTACCGTTGGATGTATGTTTGACCTTCACTTGAGTTGCTCATCTAAACATATGTAGTATTCCGGGATGCAATAAAGCAAAGATAAAGGTGAGTCAATATTGTTGCATACAAAACGATTTATTTTCGACACACAGGAATAACTCACGGCTTGAAATAGAATGAATCCCTCCCTGACAATACTCTCGACCATATCATTCCTCCAAACATCACGATTTAATGCATGGCATGCAAAGTCGTCCTCACTCTGTATATTTACTAATAACCATCGTCGAGCATCCTTGGCAAAGTTCTTTGCACCCATGAATCCGCCGGCACGGTGCATTAAATGTGTTGGTTGAGCAAACATTTGTGATAAATCCATAGTTTGATTACTCGTACTACCACGACCAGAGGATGCGGCGGTTGTACCTCCAAGATCATGTGAATCATCGTCACTATCTTCATATGCATATTCATCATCTTCATCCATGGCATTACCATCAGCATCTACTACCTGCACTTCATCATCATCACTATCACTGTTATTATTGCTTCTGTTTCTACGCCGAGCATTTCCACTACTGGCGCCAGAAGAGGCACTACCTCGTGACCGACGATTGTTATTATTACTGCTATTTCCACTTCCCTGCCTTCCAGCACCCCTAGAGAAGATGAGGATAAAAAGAAGCAGTTTGACGTGAGAGAAACGACCATGTAGCATGCAAAACTTAATCCCCACGAAATGAATTAATCTGGATCAAAACAAATCCGCTAGCTCAACCAAATCTAATGCATAATCACATCACACACAACCATTCAATCTATATCAATCCACACATTACAAATCCCAACAAATTCTCAAACTAGCAAACACCAAATTACAAACATTAAACAAAACTTACCCTCCACCCCCGCCACCACTTGAACTACTTGCCCAATTACCACCCATACTACCCATCATAACATCATCCATACCGCCCATACCATTATCACCGGCAGCCATATTACGCATCATTTCACGTGCAGCCGGTCCACCCATGGCTGCCAAAAGTGCCGGTGGGATATCCCGACCATTGGCAAATGCACCAACACCAGGTGGTAATCCTCCTGGTAAACCTGCCATTCCCTGTGGCAATCTTGCACCACCACCGCCACCACGTCCTGGTGAATCCGGCCCGCCAACCAAACGCATTGATCGGGTAGCATCTGGTGCACGTACTTCATTCTGTGCATTTTGTTCATTTTGTAATGCTGCTGCCATTGCCGCATCTCCTTCAATACCCCCACCACCAAATCCTCCGCCACCACCGGCAGCACTTGCTGCTCCAGCAGAGGCAGCACCACCACCGCCAGTATCCATGAATAAACTAATTGCCATTTCCAAATTATTATTGGACATTTCTAAATATTGTGTGGCGATTGATGGATCGGATGAGCCTGTTATGGCTAGGAATTGTGAGATTGTATCATCGTCCGCCATGATTATTTATTTATGCTGTAAATTGATTTTAAAGAGGTTGTAATATGGCTGTATATTATTATACCAATAATAAATTATAGAGTGATGGTTTTGAGAACTGAGTCAATATTTTTTGTGTGTGGTTTACAGGCAGTACTTTGAGCCGCTAGTATTGAACCACCACCACTAAATAGACAATCAGCTACTGCTTTATACACTGTTTGTTATCACACAGGACTTCCTCTGCTGGTATGATAAATATGCAAATCTAAACTAACTCTCCTAGAAAAAAGATGCGTGACAAAAGTGTGATAAAACTGTGACAATCACAAATAAATATATGACTTGTGATTACTCAGAGGTACTTATGAATGTAAACGGCAAGAGGAAGTATGAAGCCGTTCATATGTGATAAGTAAGCCCTCGTTATTATTGCAATATGCTTTGTAAGACTGCACAAATAAGACACAGTTATAGCAAAGCGCATGTAATAAGATAGAGACTGGGGATAGCAAAGTACAAATATTAATCAACATACATATCTTATGCAAAGAATAAAAATGCGGACTCATATTACACACAACTGCTGCCGACGACGACAGCACAATTGGTTTACACTATACCCAACCGCCATTTATACCACACTGCTGATATTACTTCTCTCTACTTGTTATACTAGTACTGCTTTGCCAATTGCTATAATAAATGACAATGACAATGCTATTAACGACAAAGACAATGCAAAAGACGACAAAGATATATTATCGTCATCGTCGTCATCGGTTATATCAAGGCAACTAAAAAAGGATAATAAAGGACTACTGCAGAAGAAATTGGGTAAAGATATTGCTCGTATTGAACATCGTGCAGCTAACAAGAAGGAGAGAATTAGCCGTTCTGCTGGGGGAGGGAAGAAGGGAAAGCCAATG
>Ga0214480_100872_pt1 | contig 14499 bp, 13 predicted proteins | sample M1_20Mar14CPVII9_3_FD_165042 | JGI IMG/M metagenome (GOLD analysis project Ga0214480, IMG submission 165042) | Marine eukaryotic communities from Monterey Bay, California, United States - M1_20Mar14CPVII9sort6BwellE17 | ecosystem: Environmental > Aquatic > Marine > Unclassified | place: USA... | reverse complement strand
CTGATCCTGACCGGCAGCACCAAATATGATCATGTAATTGTGCAATTTTATCAGATGCACGGTTGGCAACGTATGATCCAGTTGATACACGAGAGTCTGTAAAGATTGTTGTTGATATTATTATAAAATAGAGTATATATTTTGAGATATAACATATTAAACATATAATAATAAAATGCAGCACTTCCTGTATAATATCATATATCCGAAATAACTATATTATAACTCACCAGCACAAAGGACAACACCACCATCAAACTGCACAGCCATAATAGTTGTACCAGTTGATATTTCACCTGGCTTTAAATGACGAGTTTCTGCAGATTTCCCATTGTAAGCATCCTTTTCTACGATAGATTGATGTGCCATCATCGGTGGAGCTAGCTGATTATATGCCATACTAGATAAGTAGTTTAGTAAAGATTGATACTGAAGGTTGCTGAAAAACTGAAAAACAAAAAAGTTGCCTCAGATTGTTTGCAAAGGATACCATAGGGTATCCTTTTAGCTCTTTGTTAGGCTGCTGCACCTGATTACAAAGGGATGGAACAGAGTTTAACATTACTTATCCTTAGATTTAATTAAAGCGCTTTCGTCGTCCTTTTATCAATAACCTTGGTGGCTCTCGACTATCTTCACTGTCAACGTTTCTAATGACTCTTTCATTGTCATGAAGAGGAGTAGGGGTCGTCATTGGCTTTGAAGTGTCAAAGAATATGATTCCCGAATGATCTCTTTGGGTACCCACTTTATCTCTCCAGCATGATGATGAATCAGAGGCATGAGTAACTTGATGTTTTAAGTACTGTGCGCATTCTTGTTGTGTACGAAAACTCTTGATTGATCGTCTTTGACGAGGAGGTGAAGACGCAACTCTAGGCCTTCGTGTTGGAGGAGAAATAGACCTCGTTGGTGAGTCAGGAGGTTGTATTGCTCCACTGTTGCCTTGTTTTATCTGTTGTTGCTGCTTTGTTGAATGGATGGCTGTGATGAAGGCTGATTCGAGTGAGCTTGAGTTGTTGACATGCTTGTCTTTTGGTGGTGGTGGTAGTGGAGGTGGGGCAGACATGTTTGTCAACTCAACTCCAGTATCATTCGAACTGCTTGAGCTTGATGAACTATCATCGTCCGAATCCGATTCCTCCATTTCCTCCGCTGCCATTCTCTCTTGAATCTGTTTGGAAAACAATTCCCAATCTGACATGAATAAAAATGTGGATAGTAACATGGCTGTGATGGTATACCCAACAACGACAGCGAATGTCAATCCTTGTAAGTTAATCCGCATAGAAACTGTTGTTACTGCACCGATGGGGAGAGTGATAAGCAATGAGCACGCAGTAGCGATCGATGTCGCTAAGCGGTAACGTCCTTGAGCACCAATGAGAGCCCAGCATACCATCCCGATGTTCATTGTAATGTTACCGAGAGCCACAAGGGGGAACAATTCAGTTAGCATATCTTGGATAGTTTCGTCGCTCGTCAACCAAGTGGGCAATACATTTGACATTGCCAAGAAGGCCGATGTTACTATTAATGCCAGTGTAGATGCAAGGAACATGGATTTGTATGAAGACAGACGAGCAAGAGCTGGTCTTCCTTTTCCCAACTGATACGAGACACGCACCTCCCCAGCATCTCCAATGGCCTCTGTTGTTGACTCGAAGACATCCCATATAAAACCCAAGACAGCCCATGTTGTCTATATATAATCAATAAAGTGAGACAAAACAACAACAGCAACAAAATGCACATCAAAAATTAGCCCAAATAAACTTACCGCTTCAGCAGGCCCCAATACAGCTGCAAACACAGTCAGAACTTCCCATTCGGCATACGCTAGTAAGCTTCCGATTGCAAGAGGAAAGGCCACGCCAAACAATTCTTTCACCACTGGCAGGTTGCTACATGAGAATTTGCCAAACAAACCTTCTTCAAATCTTGCGAACCAACCCATCTTGTTTGGAATTACAAGATTGAGGAAGAAGAATAGAGCTTGTATAACTAACATGACAAGTCCCAGAATAACCAAGTTTGCATCCGTCTTGACAGCAACTAGTGCCACACAGCCTACCTCAACTGCATATGTTAGGCAGTACATGATATTCGCATACCTTTCATGTTCAACAACTTCAAGTAAGTCCAATATGCCCTCATTCAATCCCATAACCATATTCACTGCAACTGTTACCCATACATAATCTTGTGCAATGATAATAACCGCATCATCAAAGCCCATCAAGCGGAGTATTGGTCCAATTAAGAATCTCCAAGTGAAAAACATTGGTATCTCGCATACTGCATATCCAATGATTGCGCACTGTGCATACGACCCACACAGTTCATAGTTACCAGCACCATATGCCATGCTACCCAATGAACTAATAGCCTCAATCCAACCACCCATGAAGCTAGAACTAATGCCAACAATCACATCAGTCATGGCAAAGGCGACCATATTATCAGTTCCCAAGTTTTGCGATATAATTGCCAGTATTATTAACGATGCAACAGTTTCAGCAATCGCCGAGCATGTAAATGGTACAGCAAGATGTAGTAATCGTTTTGTTTCATTGTCATACTTTATGATTTTCCATAGCAGGTTTGCTCTTTGTTTTAGATGTGATGTTGAGCAGCATTTGTAAGTAGTAGGTTCAACAATGTGAGGCGGTGGTGGAGGTAGTATTTTCTTTTCATTAGCGTGAACAACATTACTTTGGTGAAGAGTATCCTCTCCCAGATCGCGTAGTATATCTTCACCAGAATGTCCAAAAGAAGATGACGACATGAATGGATCCATGATAACTTCTGTCTCGCCCTCTTTCCGATCATCTACGTGATGTGATGAATGTGATGATGAGTAGGAGTAGCTACGATGAAATGAACTCCAATTCTCGTTTTTGTCTCCTCCTTCTTCGTCTTCCTCTTTATTTTCAACTTGATATAGTTTTGATGCCTCATCGAATGATTTACATTCCTGTTCATATATCTTTTGTATTGATATATTATTATCATCATCATTAAGATTATTCTTCTTCTTTTGCTCGTCACTATCAGTTAATACTATTTCCATATTCCCCTCTTCTAAATTATTATCATCAATCATTGAATTTTGTGTTTGAAATGATATAGTTGGAGCCGTTGAAAGCTCCTGTTGTTGCTTATCAGGATGTTGCTGTTGTTGTTGTGCATATCCTAAATTACGTATCATAGACTCACGTCCTTCCCTCGCTATACCCCGTGAAATAGCCTCACGTCTTGCATCTACATTATCAGCAGTATGTGCACCACGTTTTCTAGTATTGAGGATGAATTTCACTGTTGAGGATAATACCTTTTGACATTTTTGTACAAATGAGAAGTCCTCCTTCTCCTCTGTAGTATCATTCGTCTGCTGTTGTGTTGTAGGCGGCGGTATATATTGTGGCCGCTGTTGACCATCTATATAAACATGATTGATATGTGATGCTTCAATTGAAGTTGGTATGATATGATTGATACCATCTCCATCATTAGTATCAGTGGTATCTCTATGACGATTTTTATTGCACCTTGATAGACAAAGACCAAATTTAACATATAATGGTAACCCTACTAATGAAACCAAGCATATAAAGGCAGCTATTATTAATAACGTATTGCCTGGATCTGTAGTTGTTGCAATGTAATTATCAAACTCTTCACTGTCTCCTCCACTAACAATGGATAAAAGACGATTATTATTAATATCCATACTCATTTATTTATTTGTTGTGGTATCTTCGTATCGTCGTATATATATCTACTCTTATCAAATCTAGACGATAGCTGTAACGATCGTATATTCAAGCATGTGTAAGATGCTACAATCGTATATATTATTGTTGTTGCTGCTATTATGGCGTGTTCTTATTGTTGTTTGAGTGCATGCGTTTCAGTGCGTTGAAAATGGGACATGACAAAGAAATAATTATCTTCTCATAGTCAGAAGGAAAAATTAGGTATCTAGTTACTGGTGAAACATACACCAATAGAAAACATGCATTCACTTTGCAGTGTGGTATGTAAGTATGTAACACTTTTCATGTGTACCAGGGTCAAAGGTGGGGAGATGAGGCTAGGACTCTACAAAAGGATAAAGTATATATCAGCGGTATCTTTCTATTGTGTATCTTGCAGGGAAGAGAAGTGCAAACCTTATGATATCTAAGTACTTACATTCATATAGCATCCTTGTGATGCTTATGGCTTTCTTATAAAATCTCATAGATCGGTTACAGCTCATCACACTGGCGGATAGTACCTATGAGTTGAAGCTAGCAGTTTGATAGGGTCAATCTCTGGATGGGGTTAAAAGTCTTCATCTTCAACAAGTTCGGCTAGTGAAAGTTCGGCGATCTTCCCGCCATTCCCATCTTTCTCATGATGAGCAACAATGCTTAAATTTGGGCGGCAACAGGCGGCAATCACAGTTTGAAATCGAGTACGGTTCTCATCTCGAAATTTAGATAGCACGTCATTTTCTAACCACTAAAGCAATAATACCACCACAGCAACAAATAAATAAATTACAACAACAGATTGTAAACGTCTCCGAATATACTACAACTATCCTCTCTACAATTGCAATACAATATACTAGGTACACAACATAATACAATGTGTCGTCGATGGAGCCTCAGACGATGGAGTAGCAAAGCATCCGCAAGTAAACGTGCTTTGCTATTAGATAGTGTCTTCGTCGATATGTCGAACGATGTACTAAGCCCAGTGGCTGCATCTCCTACTGCCACTATTCCTACCAAGAAGAGGAACAACAAGTCTCCATATGATTTTGAAGAGTACGCTGCCGCCGGTAGTGGATTCTCAATACAATTGACAGTCAAGTTTATAGTTGCAACAATCTTTCTAACTGCTTCTATTGCATTCACTGTGGGGTGTATTGCTCGAAATATACTACTAGCACCACCTCCCAGTACTATGTTATCAAGGAATCATCGAGATGATATCGCAGTTGCTTTATATCCAGTTGATACCACTATTAAGCAGTTGCCCACGCCTACCATACTCGATGGTAAGGAAGTACCACCAACATTATATACGAGTAAGAACTTCGATGAGCGGGGGCATACCGTTCATCTTGAACGTACTACTGCTACAAGTGAAGATGATGAGATTTGCAACAGTGAAGAAGAGGAAGATCAACTCTCCAACACTTCCGGATATGATGATTCTGTTGTTGAAGATGTTGAATACAGTCATGACGGGTTGTATGTCCCCGCTGGTAAGAGTTTATAATCTTATGTACTGTATCTTATGTTGTATCTTATATGCACCTCTTATGTATCTAATATATACTCTTCTTTACGACATATTAACTTACTCATACAGGACAACATCTATTGATTGATGTCAAGGATGTTGATGCGTCTTTCCTAAACTCTGAGGTAGACTTGGCAAATGCAATGGTTGAACTAATCAATGAGACTAAGCTCACGATGCTTTCGTATCATTGTCATAGTCTCGTTCCCATTGGTGTTAGCTGTGTTGGAGTGCTGCTGGAGAGTCATGTAAGTAATAAGATATGTGCAAACATATGTTCCTTTGATGATTTGTATATGAATAAGATACCTGCTAATCTGTCTCATGTTTATGTTTTATGATCCATACCTATCAACTTAGATTGCCTTCCATACTTGGCCTCTAGCAGGTGCCATCACAATGGACTTATTCACTTGTGGCAGCAGTCCATTAGTTCCCATTCTACCACTTATCCAATCATTATTTGGTATCCCCAGCTCATCATCTCTTGATGCTATTGAGCCAACTATGAATTGGTCACATAAAAAACGTGGCTTTGGCGAAGACTTTGCTACTCCCGATCGTAAGCCGGCCTACAATGACTTGGATGTATTCTTAGGAATTCATTCCATGGATGTCAAGGAGAAAGTTGCATCTGAATCAACTGCCTTTCAGAACTTTGATGTATACGATGTAATGGGTGATATCTTCAAGGATCGTGATGTTAGGTCGTACCACAAGTCTCTTTCTAGTGATGACTCATATGAAGCAAAACATCCCGAGTTCTTTGCTCCTGATCGAGTGTTGTTCTTAGATGGAGTGATACAGAGTACTTTGCGTGGTGATGCGTCATATCACGAAAGTATTGTGCATCCAGCTTTGATTGCACACGATGATCCAAAGCGTGTTGCCATCATCGGCGGAGGGGAAGGAGCGACCCTTCGTGAAGTGTTGAAGCACTCAACAGTTGAAGAAGCCGTCATGATTGAGATTGATGAGGGAGTAGTTGAGTTGAGCAAGGAGTATCTTCCTCAATGGCAGGATTGTTCTAGTATTGCTCACCACGATCAAGCTGCGGCTTGGTGTTTCGATGATACTCGAGTTACACCAAAATTCGAGGATGCCATGGCTTATTTTATCGATGGTTATCATACTAATGATGAAGAAGAAGACAAGTTTTCTGTCATCATTATGGACGCTCTCGACCCAAATGATGAGATTCCATTCGCAGTCGAGCTGTATACTAGTGAAGTATACATCCAATCACTGTATAATGCTTTGGATGAAAATGGGATATTGGTTGTTCAAGTTGGTGAGGCTCCTACTGAGCATAGCCCCGCTGATGAAACAGGTCACTTTGCGAACCGAGCAATAATGAAGAACAAGTTAGAGGAAGTAGGTTTCAAGAGGTAAGTTTTGTTCATACTTTATTTGGAACCTACCTTGTTGATAAATCGTTTGATTATACACACTCACTTCTTTACTATGTTGTTTTAGTATTCATGTCTATGAAGAAGGACACTCTAAATTCCTCATGGCATGGACTACCTTGGTTGCATTCAAGGATGTAGAAACAAAGAAGAATTGGTATAGAAGCGCTGCCGAGGTAGAGCTGCAGCTGCAAAAGAGAATCCTCTCTCGACCTTCAGGAGAATCGTCTCTTCGATACTTTGATGGTGCAACCATGCTTGGATATCAGTTACCCTCAAAAGGATTCGAAGCTGTCCACTGCCGACAAGAGAATGTTCCTGAAGATTGTGGAAGAGATTTCAACGAGAATATGGACATTATCAGTGACAGCAGCAACACAACAGTTTACAACCCTATATTGGAAAGGCACAACAGTGGTAGCCGTTCGCCTGGATTCTCTTTGAGAGTCTGAGGTACTTACTTGTAGAAAGATAGAGATCCTCAAGTGAAAGAGGAGTTGTACATAGACTTCATGTAAATAAAGGCTAGACATTAACTCTCATCCAGATATCATTTCTTTTTCATTCCTAATTCATAATACCAGCTGCCTTTGAGTCTTTGTTAGTTTGGTCTTTCTATGTTGTATATCAATCAATATCTGTTGTATTCGTAATTTGATCGACATCTGTCTCTGTAGCTACTATTGTTGTATCATTATTATATCCGCCGTCTATTCTATCAGTGTTGGTGGATATATTTCTTGCGGCTGAACTCATTTGGAAGATAGATGGGCGTGCATCTCTGTAGATATAAACGTCTCGACCAAATAATGGGTGTTGTCTCAATGTGCCGTTTACAATACATCGATAAACTCGATGACACTCCGCAAAGATAAAGAATGAAAGCAGTATAATAAGTATACCGGTACCTCCTACTCCGTCGTCAGCGAAGACGTATATACTCCATGATAATAAAGCGATTGAGATTAGGAATGATACAAAGCACGTCAAAAGCGCTGCTTTGTTCAATGCCACTCCCATCAATAACATGGTAGATGTCAATATCCTTGCTCCATCAAGTGGGTAGGTGGGTATGAATATATTCAACCACATGATTAAAAGATTCATAAGACATGCTTGTTTGAATAAAGTTGAGAAGCTTTGAAAATACATATATTTTACCAAGTTATATCTAAACTTTAGTTTATAGTAATATCAAAATAAAAACGAACAAAATAACATCCTATCCCCTTTACTCATCCAACAGGTCAACAACATCCTTTGTAGTGACACCCTTAGCAGGGTTGTAGACTAAGCGAGCTAGGGTAGCTGTAAGTAAAGGCTGATTCTTTTCAAGATCCAAATCGACATCATGCACAGTGCCATTTGTGTCTTTGACACGCAAAAGACGGTACTTGAAGGTGGATGGGTCACCACTTGTATTAGTCTTGAATGAAACACACCAATCGTAGTGCATGAATGGACCATGCTCGAGGATGGGTCTGTTGTCGGCGTTGCGACCCGCACAGTTGAGTTCACATAATCCAACATGTTGGATCAATGGTAGTCGACTATTACCAAAATGATACTGATTACCGTCAACCAACAGAGCATTATCATACTCGAAGCCATACATATAATATACCTCTCCATTGAAGGGATATGTAAGATGATAATGATTCTGCCAAAACATAATTGCCTTCCTTGCACCTAATCCACCAAACCAAGCCCGACGATCTGTATTAGCAGCAAGTGTTGGTGTGCAATGAGGAATCTGTTGCAATGTAGGTACAGTTAGTGCTTTGTTTGGTCCAAGTGAATGATTGCTTGATTGACCTGGCAAAGTTTGGAGTTTGTTCGGTTCGACTGGACTGATATGAATGCCACGTCTTCCAAAAACATCGTGTCCTTGGAACCCACCAAGTCCGTGAATAATTTCATTTGCATTCTTTGTCGTGTACCATCGTGGATCATCCCAAAGAAGATAATCCTTTGGCTCAATAACTTGATCTTTACTCTTGATACCAAGAGCGGTGACTCGAGTGTAAGCGTCTTGGATATGTGCCTGACGGTCGGCAATCTTCTTGACTTTCCTTGCAGTGGCTGCAGCTCGACTACTTTCGGTATGCTGACGTTTGGCCTGTGCTATTGCGTGGAACACCTAATAAGATATATATGTTATATTTGTAATCCCAAGATACAGCAGGAGATAGATTACCACTATTAGCCATGATGATGTGTGTTTTGTGTATGTTGATGTGATGTAAGTATATTGAAGTGTAGTAGTATATCTTCATGTCAGATGTTGAATAAAACATTATCATTGCAATGGTATAGTAGTGTATATAGGAGAGGAGATATAAGGTTAGTATATATATATATATATGTTTGTGTATGTGCTCATTGATGTACATCGCACATGAAAAGTTTTTCACGGGTTGTTGGGTAACATAAAAGAACAACTAAATAACCTGAAAACAGGCCCAAGGAAATCGCCAATTGCCAATGAAGAATCTTGTATCACATGCCCAGGCCCACTGAGTACTTGCAATGTATGGTAGGGCTAGGGGCCGTAGTGGTAGCGTCGGTTATCCTCCTCCATCGTAAGAACATATCTCGATTAAATGGAAGAGAAGGCGGTGCCGATACAATTGCAATAATCTAAACCGATATCGCGATCAACAAGACAATCGAACATTTTTTTTTTCATAAACACAACACTTCTAAAAAATAATAGTGATGTCGCCTAATTAGGCAATAGAATAACGACGATCTACCGCAGCCGCCTTTGCAAATAAAACAAATGATAACTTTATGAATTGCTTACCTATAATTGCAATACAATAGACAGCAAGATCAGCAACACTTTCAATAATAATTGATTGGCTGGCTGGTCTCTCTCTAGAAAATAATTTGTGGTCAACAAATATGAGAGTGTTAGCTAGCAATTAGCTAGAGTACGATAGCGATAATATGAGAATACGTAGTTAGCATCTCTAACACAATCTCCTGTCTTGCTTCCGCAGAGTGGATATTTTGAAACAGATAGCTCGGTTGGCTCTATTGGTATGTATATGCATGCGATTGTTTGGTTGTTGCACTTGCTGCTTGTTGTGATAAGCGACTGAACTTGTTGTTTCGAAAGTCTTTGCAAAGATTATTTATACAATGAAAGTTTTGTGATATAAGGATATGTTATTGTCTATTCCATTTATCTAAGAATATAATACTGTGTCTCATGTCTATACAAACAGCTGGTTTGCGCGGCGAGCACAAAGTTTCAAGCTCCGCAATCTATCAACCAGATACTAGATGGTGTTGTGCTAATGGTGAAGGTGAAGATATTGGACTATTTGTCTGTTGAAACAGGCATGGCCATCGGTAGCATCTTTGCAATTAGTAGTACTGGAACATTGATCATATCTCTCGGCAGTCAAGAAGTGGCAAAAGGAGTCGTTAGTGGTAATTGTAGATTGTGGCTCATTGGATATGAAATCAGATACAACTCCATTGTTGACAGCTGCATACATTGCAAACCAAAATAAACACAGTGGGATATGCATTATTGGTCCTGCTATTGATATTTTAATATCATCTCGTATACTCCCTCTAATCTGTTGCTCTTCTTCCCCTTCTTCGGACAACGCATCATACTTATATTCTCCGAATGGCCATAATATTATTATATTGTTGTGTCTACTCTCACTACCAAACAAGTGCCTTGACATCCACAAATGTCCACGCAGATGAACTAATAGAGATACTATTAATACTGGCCCATATAGTATAATTGTTAATACAATGTAGAGTGGAAATGTTGATACATATTGGAGACTAGCTAACGCTACAATAATAAAGAATATGATAAAAGTCACAGTTTCACTTGTGTTCTATTATTACCACAGCATACTAATAATCTCGGGCATAGTGGTATTGAATATGAAGAGGGTATTAATGATGTGTCTACTGACATTATTGTCGAAATAATATCCACACCGCTTGCAAAGAGGTAAACATCAAAATATCGGTAAATTAATGGCCCGAAAGCTACTCCATATGCATGGGGGGTACCTGCCACCTGCTATGCTGTACTGTCATAAGTATAATTTATCTCAATTCATTGACTCCTCTTTATGTCTCTACTGCCCATATGGAGTTCTCGTAAAGGAGCGAGATAGAGAGATCGAAATGATTTTGCCCAAAATGCCGCCGAGAGGAACTCTACACACAGGATAGCATAAACATTGAAGGCGTATCGAGGTTATAAGTTAAGGGTACATCGCTATTGCAATAGGTACAAATCCATGATGAATCGGTCATCTAATATATCAGCTCTCTTCGGCATCTTGCTTCTAAGTTGTGGTGGCAAATTAACAACATCAGCAGTCTCGACCTCTAAACAAAATGACAGTGACAGTAGTAGAAAACTTCAGATTGATAATGTAATCAACAATTGGTCAAATAAGGAACAAGGTTTGGCTAATCTGTTATTTGATAAGATTGAAGCATCAAAGACTAGTTCGCCAACAGTAAGCCCTACGACTGCTCAACCAACAGAAGTAAGTTTTGTGTCATATGTTTTTGCAATTTATATATTTGTCTGAATGTGATTCATACATACTCACATCTAATACCCTCTCTTTTCTATATAATCAATATAATTACAGAGTCCAACACTAAGTCCATCGTCATCGCCTTCGGATTTTCCAAGTTTATCGCCCACTGATGTTCCATCAGTCAGCCCGTCATCGAGTCCAACAATTTCTACACAACCATCGATATCTCCGACTGCCGTGCCTTCTGTATCGCCTTCAATTGCACCAACTGTGAGCGCTTATCCAACAACATCTCCGTCGGTTAGTCCATCTAATACACCGACGAATGCTCCATCAATTTCACAAATGCCCACTGTATCTCCAAGCTTACATGTAAGTAACTTCTTAAGAGATGATATGTTGCAAATATAATTTCGTTTTTGTATTGCTAATACTATATGTCCATGTTATATCTATACCCTACAGCCATCGGAAAGTCCAACCGCTACACCATCATTTTCACCATCAATATCAACATACCCAACAATATCATCTTCTACACAGCCAAGTCAATATCCATCAGATGTTGCATTACTCCCACAACTTACTGATAGTGTAATTATTGAACACGCCTCCAGTGATAGTAATACCACACCTATACTAATTGTTGGTGCTGCATGTTTTTTAGTATTGGCTTCTACTACTGCATATCTACATCGAAAGGGAAATGAATCGTCATCATCTGGTAGTGGCAAACGATTTGGAAGTAGTCGGGGAGGAGAGAAATCACAACAATCTCATGATCATGGAGGAGGATTGGTATCTCCTGTATCTATTGAAGAGCGAGATAATGGATTTACGAAAGGTTTATCAGGAACGTTTGATGATGTAACATTTAGTAAATCGGAGGAAACTATTGATTATGATTACAATGGGAACAAGCATACCACTAATAATATTGTTCAGGAAGAAAATGATATGGTAGATATAGACTTGGAAGCGGGACGGGGAGAAAGAGGACACACCAGTAGTGGTGTACCCAACTCTGTAGCCTTCAATGTTGATGAGCAATGTGATATTGAATTATCAAATACATATGATTGGAGTGTAATGTCATCCTCTGTCTTGGCTCGTATGCCAACTATTTACATTCCAAAGTTATTCCAACGAACTGCATCTTCAACTAGTACTAAGAATGATGAAGAGAATAAAACTAATAAGAAGACGTTACCTACATGGAATGAAATTCGAGAGGAGGGTATTGGTCAGTCGTCTTCTGGTTCTAGTGGATTTGCTCCAACAAGTCCAGTGATTAGTCCATTTAGGGTAAGGGGTTTGTCGTCTATGCTATCTCCCTATGGAAGTAAGAAGAGAGGCATTGCTCTTGTTAATGAAGAAGATGAAGGTGTATCTTCTGTCAGCTTGGGTAACAATGGTACTACTACTACATCAACGAAGAGTATTACTAGAAAGTCGGCTTGGACAAGAAAGGGGGGTATGATGGCACTCGTTGATGAAGACATGGAGTCGTCTGTTCGCGGTGGCGAAGCTAATAGAAGCAGAAGAGCAGCATGGTCAAGTAAGAAGAGAAGTATGATGATGATGAAATCACCAGTAAAGGAGATTACAATTGAGATGGAGGCACCAAGTCCAGATGTATTTACCAGCCTTGAAGAAGATCCAGTAGATGATGATGAACGAAATATTCAGAAAACGAGCAGTTCAAATAGTAATGGGTCAAGTATTGAGTGGGGAATCGATGTGTCTAACATCAAGCCTGCCGATAAGGCGACATTTGATCAAAACATGAATGAGCTACAAAATATCTTGGTATCGATCAAGTCATTAGGTAGTGATGAAGAGGAGTTCAGTAAGCGAGTAGACGATCGAGCATCTCCAAAGTCAGAAGTGCCACTAACATATACTCAGGACTCTTGGGAGCAATCTCATGGTGGTAATGGTAGTATCGAACAGAATTCCAAGTCAGATAGGTCTGCATACTTGGTTAATATGGACCCGATTGAGTCAGCAAGTATCCACTCATCAAGCATGCGTAGTCGTAGCTTTCCCCCTTCATCTCCACACCATCAAGAAGTTAAAGCAACAAATGAGCAAGAAGATGAATCTGGGATAACATTCCAAAGAGAGCTACTAAAGGCCAACAATCATGAGCCTAACATGACATTCAGCTTTCGAAATATCTTCCAGGATCCAAAGAATGACCTGTATGAATGCCGTGCACCATCAGGGCCCTTAGGTATTGTTGTCGATACCACACCTTTGGGACCTCGCGTCCGATCATTGAACCCATTGTCGCCAATATTTGGTAAGGTTAGTCCAGGTGATGTGATTGTTGGAGTAGATGATGTGGATACGGTCGGTATGGAAGCTGGAAGTTTTTGGCAGATTGCATCCCGAAAGGCTAATCAACAGACAAGAACTTTAACCATTTTGAGAATTTGAATATAGTATCCTCTTGGAGTGGATAGTATGTCATATGTCAGTACATTGTGAGGGAGAATAGTTATGAACAGATTGAAGTATATGTGTAAAAATATGAAGAAATGGTTACTATGATATGTATATCTTCTTGTATAGTAAGTATATCTTCTTATAAGGTGAATTACATCAACAATGTTGTGATGAATTGCTGCCAAAAAAGCCAACACTAGTTCTCAACATACATTAAGTTGTTTTTATACTGGTATTTTACCATTGTATGGTATATAAAAGGCCAATGGACACTACCAGCACCATTGAAGGGCCCTCCATCACACTTTTGTGGCCACTTGTTGGCGGTTCTCATGCCTCAGATTGGGTCAGATTTTCGAAATCGAACCAGCTGTCCGACAATGTATCACCAAAACGTGCAGGTATACAACCACTCTCCTTCTTATATATTGGTAATTCCTTAATGTATATGTATATAAAAGGCCAATGGACACTACCAGCACCATTGAAGGGCCCTCCATCACAGTTTTGTGGCCACTTGTTGGCGGTTCTCATGCCTCAGATTGGGTCAGATTTTCGAAATCGAACCAGCTGTCCGACAATGTATCACCAAAACGTACAGGTATACAACCACTCTCCTTCATATATATTGGTAATTCCTTAATGTATATGTATATAAAAGGCCAATGGACACTACCAGCACCATTGAAGGGCCCTCCGTCACACTTTTGTGGCCACTTGTTGGCGGTTCTCATGCCTCAGATTGGGTCAGATTTTCGAAATCGAACCAGCTGTCCGACAATGTATCACCAAAATGTGCAGGT
>Ga0214480_100871_pt1 | contig 14502 bp, 8 predicted proteins | sample M1_20Mar14CPVII9_3_FD_165042 | JGI IMG/M metagenome (GOLD analysis project Ga0214480, IMG submission 165042) | Marine eukaryotic communities from Monterey Bay, California, United States - M1_20Mar14CPVII9sort6BwellE17 | ecosystem: Environmental > Aquatic > Marine > Unclassified | place: USA... | reverse complement strand
TGTTTTGTTGCATATCGGGAAAGGGTTTGCTTACGCTACAAGGATCGAAAGTTTTGGAACGAGTAGATATGAGTTTAGTTGGGAGAGGAGATTCCTTTGAAAGTGGATACACCTTATCCGAAACAATTGTGTTACCAATTTTGGATAGCATTATCAACACGGAAGGCAACTCATTGAAGTACATTCAATTTCCAAAATCCTGGCAGTATTGTCCTAATTCCATCAGCTCAATACTCGGGTTTAAGAATGGTGAACTTGATATATTTTTGGCAAAGTACAAACAATCACAAACACAAAGAAATATGAGATGCATCAATTGTGACAAGCAATGCCGAGATGCTCTGTCAATTACTGGGTCAAGGGTGAACAATGTAGACATATCTCAAGACTTTACATGCTACAATTGTCTAGATAAGTTCTGTTATGACTGCAGGGATGGCCCAAAGCCACGGCTGTCTGCCTGTCTTGGATGTGAAAAAGAGTTTTGTAGTGACTGTGTCAAGATGATTCCTTGTGCCACATGTGAAGAAGAAGACGATCATGATGAGGATAATGTAGGATTTCAAACCTCTTATTACTGCAGTTCAGAGTGTGCAAAGAGGATTACCTGTAATGATTGTAAAAGAGTTCTATGTGGCAGAGAGAACTGTGGGAAGATAAACACATGCAACAGATGTGATAGGTCAGGATGTGCCGATTGTATGATTTTCCTTGAATGTGAATATACTACCTGTAAAGAATCACATTGTGTTCGATGTATTGATAATGGAGAGAGAATACAGTTTCAATGTGTACACAATGCAATTTCCCGGAACATCCCTATTTTCGAAGTCGTCCAATGAAGACATACTGTTTTCGTCATCGACTGAAAGTTTCTGGCTTGTGTGGTGATAGCCGAGATTTTATGTCTTGGCAGCAACAGGAAGCTGAGATGTGTCTTGGATGTATGCAAATACTAGCACCAAAGCTTATTGCTACATATGATAGTTTACAGGTAGAAAGGGCTACCCAAACTCTATTGATATTAACTGACAGAAACGAGCGAGTTAGTTATGCATGCAATCGACCGGTATGTTGTGAGAAATGTGAAAGGCGTCAGACTGGGAAATTGAAATTTAATAGTAAGCAACCTTTTCTTACATTTGAGCATCGTTTGGATGAGGTTCGGAAAGCTGTACATGATGGGAAAAGGTTGGGAATAGAAACATGCTCAGGATGCTTAAAAATGTGTATGGTACAACTTGCTGAGATACATGAAGAGTATATGAAACATCTTGATAAGCAATCGAAGGAGCATGCAAAGAGGCAAAGAAATAGCGAGTTACTCACTGATCATTAAGACTAAAACTTTAATCTTTTATATTCTCTTTAATGATAGTATTCACTTATCTAATACCACAATAAATAATTGAAGTAGATTCTCTATCAATGTACTCTCGTCTCTCATGGTATGGTATGGTATTCTTTCTTGTAAATCTTCATTATTTCTCACAAATCGGTGGTGACGTACGAAAGAGGTTTGGCAAGATCGATGCTTGTATTAAATCAAATATCATGATAACCGTTACCCATAGGTATATGAGTATATGTTTTAGAGTTGAGAGACAATAAACTGTGAACATACTTGTAATATTCTATTGCAATACAACGATACCAATACCAGCACCTCAAATTCAAAAACAATAATAACAACTCGGAGACGACGAACAACTTCCTCATTTTAACAAGTTGATGATTGCCCTATTTATTATTATTACTGTAGTATATGCAGCTAAAGAAATATCAGCTGACGGGTCTACATCCTATACTAATAGTCTAAACAGCCATGTATCAAATAGCAACACTATCAACACAAATAACAACAAACCACAAAGATTTTTAAGATGGCGAGCTACACAAGAAAGTCCAATTATATTAACGAATGAAGATCAACCAAATGATAATGATGGTACATATCTAAAGTTTAATGATATCAATTTGAGACTCTATCCAGTAAATCTACCACCATTTGAGGGACAAATTGGTGGCAATGTTTATGAGACATATAGTAATAATGAAATGGATGGCATTATGAGAGTATTGCAAGCTGTATTAGAATCTCATATTAATTCAACATTACAAGAGACATCTATGGACTTAGGTAGTGAAGAAGAAGATATTACAAAAGGTATTGCTGCATATGTCAAATTGGGCAATGTTAAGTTAGTATCTGCATCGTACAGCAACAATAATTATGATTTGGCTAGTGAAAGTAGTGAACCCGTGAGAAGTCTAAAAGAAGAGAGAGATTTGCAATCATCCAAAGAAGGATCAATAACCATACAAATTGAAGGAGGAGAAGTTTACTATAAGTATGGCCTAGGCGGTGAGTTACTGTCAACATTACCAACACAAGATGAGTTATCTTCAATATTGATTGATAGTCTAGAATCCCTTCCTCGATCAATCCAATCAACTAATGCAACATATACTACAAGTCAAGTTGATAATTTGGGTGAAGATTCTGATCCGAATTATCAAGATTTATTTTTTGGTATGTTTGATGATGTAGTTGAGTCAGTGCCGGCCGTGGAGGATACTGATGAACCAACACGGTTCCCTACAACGAATATGCCGACCGATGAACCTACATTTAATCCGATAACAAATGCTCCAACTGATCAACCTTCCGAGAGACCGATTACGGAAAGTCCAATATCAGATGCTCCAGTTGCAACCCCGACTACATATTCTCCAACATCTTCTTCTCCGACTACCTCGATCCCGACAGAAGCAGTAGAAGCTCCTACCGTGCCTGCTGAAGAGATTCCAACACCTGAACTACCGACCACAACATTTCTCCCGACAGAAGATGTTGTTGCCAATTCAAATACTGACAACAAGGTTGAGCCAATTACAGGTCAAGATTTAGTAGCAGTCATCGCAGAAGCAAACTCAGCAGCCAATTCAAAACCAGATGATGAAGAAGGTAACAATACCACAATTATATTGGCAGCTTCCATTTCGGGTCTAGTTGTAATATTTGCAATACTTGCTTTATTTGTGTACAAACGACGAAGATCTACTTCAGGGAGTAGTTTTCCCTTGAGTAGTAGGAGCGATGATGACGATGACATTGATGGCAATGGAGTGGTAATGAAGGCAGTTCCATTGTCTAGTACTATTGGTTCAGATGATTTCAATAGCAGTGGAGAAGAAGGTGGGCTGTTTAATAATAATCGTTGTGAGAAGAAGACTGACCAAGAACGAGATTTGGAGAGTGGAAATGGAAACAGTGGTCAAGGTTCTTCAAATGCTCCGAAATCTCAACACTTCAGCACCTCAAAGAGTAATGTACAACCTTCAAGTCAAGTCGATACACAACTGAAAACTCAAGATCAAGATGAGGCTTATGATAAGATGTTAGCAAATGCAATGGTTGCCGGTATAAGTAAGAAGAGAGGATCAGTACAAATGGCCAACAAAAGTTTAATGTCATCAGACACTTTTGCCAAGGCTAAGCCATTGCCAGCCGATACCAACGAGGTCGAAGAGGAAGAGGAAGATACGTTGGATGCTTTGGCAAAGGGAGAGCCGCTAGGTAGACATGATAGTTTGACTGGAGCTGTACAACTGACAAGGGATATCAGTGACTTTGATGTGTTGGCAGGAGCAGCGGCAGCTAAGGAGGAGCTAGTATTTGATGACATCGACGAAGCGATGAAACTGGCCGATATTCATATCAACACTGTTGCCCGAAATGCCGATTCTGCGGATGACGATGAGATTGCTGGAGAGATACGTGACGATACCAATAACAAGTTTGATGGTTCTAAAAGACCCCGATCATGCCCACCACCAGTTGATAGCTCTCGCCCTCCCATGGCTCCTCCATCAGCTATGCATCATAGCAGACCTACCACACCTTCTATGATGGTGAGGCAGGATAGTTTTGCCTCCCGTGATATATTGAATGATATTAATGCTGCTGCTGAGAAGAGACGTCAAATCGAAAGGCAGAACGGAAGAAGTACACCTACCGATTTACTTCGAGCACTCACCCCGACAACTGATGTTCCCAAGAAAGAAGATGCCAACATGATTGATGCGGAACCTGACGCAAACCATGATGACATTCAGATAGACTCTGAGACACAAAAGGAACCTGAAGAAGAGAATTACTCGAATAATGATATTCTTGACACCATAAGTCAAGTCGTTCGAAGTAAGGAAGCATCCACTCGGGGTTTTCCTTTAACATCTTCTGCTAAACACGGTAGTGCCGAGTCAACGAATATTGTATCTCCTTCAGCTATTCAAGAGCGAAAGCGATCCTCCGATCCTCCAGGTATCATTACTCTAGAACAAAATCAAGATGACTTGACATTATTCACAGAGATGAACACCACAGAAGAGCAGCCGACGCTAGCTAGACGTGCCGCCTGTGGTATTAGCAACACCCTGTCAAACATGGTATGTAAAGAAGGTAATGGAAGACAAACACCGACGAAATTAACGACAATGAAGTGGAACCCAACCCTTTCGAACAACCGTGCTCCTCATTATATATCTGATGACGATTCGTCAGATGAAGGTGATATTATTTCCAAGCCATGGATGCAAAAGTGGAATACAGACGAGTTCAAGGAACAAACTCTTGTTTCACCGCCCGTGTCGAATTACGATCCTGATTCGGAGTGGGATGTGTCCGACGCCGAGATTGAAGAGGGCACGAAAGAGGATGACATGCGGATTTGGTAGGGAAGTTATGTGTATGTGGGGGGTTTGACGTGGATGCCTATGGTATGGCACACGTGTTATGTGTTTTGTTTTGTATAAATATATAATGAATATGGTATTTAGATGACATATTATCAACAGCTATACAACTTATTCCAGTCATCTTTATCTTTGTACATGTCACCTCATGATCATACTAGTCACTTTCTTTCTTGATTTGGTTAGATTGACACCAAATAGAGTTCAGGTCTTCTTCTTCTTCCTCCTCTTCTTCATCAGATCCATGGTCAAATGATATATGTGGTGGAGCTTCTGATGCATCATCTTGCTCGTCACTTGTATTCTTATAATGCTCTTGTTGTATCTTACTATTTTGAGAATAATATCTTCTTATAGCTGCAGCAGACTGCCGCCGGCATACTTCCATTTCATCTTGAGATGATGAGGATGACGATATAGAAGTTGCATATATGTATGCTGGAGGTGAGCATTTGAAGGAACTATTTGATGAATGTATATCAACACTGTCACTATCTTCCCCTCCATTATCCTGTTGCAAATCTAGTCGTCGTCGTTGTAGAAGTTTATCATCCTCTCCTTCTTCTACAAGCTGGTCTTGTTGATGTGTCATCTTTATCTTGTGTTGTTCTTCTATTTTGAGTAGCTTCGTCTCCTTTTGCCTATGATGTTCCTCTGTTTCGGGCAGCGTCGTTTTCCTAAGCTTGTCTTGACGATGACGAAGATACTTCTGTCTCTGTCGACTGGTATACTGCTGCTCTTTTCTCTTTTGCTCATCTACTGCAGCAGGAGACCTATCAATAGATGAAAAGTGATGATTATATCTGAGGGATGGTAGACGAAAGGTTTGTGCAAACATATTATAAGATGCAAATTAACTTTGGTTTAGTAGGTATATTTATCTCCATCACGAGATACAGTAACCTCTGACGAGATAGGTGAAAAGTTTGTGATTGCAAAGATACTTTATGATCAGAGCTCTCTACTGTTGATTTTGATTGCATGCCGGCGATGTTGATATCGGTACATTCATACAAAAGACCATCATTTAGGCCTCCTTCTTAGCTTGCTAATCGTATATCTTGATTAGTGGTGTTGCAGTTTATGATTGATGTGGTTTGTAAAACTGCATGCCGTACATGTTTGTCTTCTCATAGGTATCTTCAGTACCGCTAAGAGTTCGTAAATCCATAGAAATCGATCTTGCATCATGATCATCTTGTTGAAGATGATAAAGACTAACCCCGTCAGTGCTTATAAAAATTTTAAAGCAAACAATCAATAAACCAATATAATAATATATCAATATGAATTTGTTTTCATCAGAAAGTTATAGCAATCCTTTTAGAAGTAGTAGCAGTAGAAGTAGAAATCCCTTCTATGATCGACGAAGACAGCAGGAAGATTATCGTCGTCGTGTTGAAGAAGAACGTAGGCGTAAAGCTGCAATAGAACTAGAAAGAGAGAATATACGCCGTCAGCAGATAGACGAAGATCGTAGACGCAAGGCTGAGTATGAACGACGTCTCCGTCGACAACTCGAAGAAGAGGAGATTGCAAAACATCAACAACAGCAAAGAGTCCAACAATATCGTCGACAAGAAGCAATCAATCGACTACAGATGGAAGAGAAAAGACGGAAGAAGGCTGAATATGAACAACAACAGAGACAAGCAGAGGAGATGTTAAAAGAAGATCAACAACGGAGACATATGTTACAGAGGAGAAAGCAAGAACAACAACGAGCAGTTGGAAGAAGTACTACCTACCCAAAAAGTAGTGTCGTACGTGGACCTGATGGTAGACTGTATAGAGTATCTGAACAACCTAATATACATACTCGTTGGAATTATGACGAAGATGAAGAAAGTAGTAGTACATGCTCGGAGACTAGCTCTTCTAGTTCTCCCTCTAGTATGTCTGAGGAGGAGGAAGAAGAGACATATGATGTGGACATGAACGAAGATACTGTAAAGGACGAGTTCACGTACACTCCTGACAGTTCTAGTAGTTCATCTCTTCAGTATACTGGACGTGTTTGGGATAATAATACTAAAAGTCTAAAACCTTTGGGTGTAGAAGTTGAAATTGAAGATGTACCAGATGAAGAGGATGACGAGCTTCGTGATTTACACAGCGTATGGAGAAACCGTGTACCAAGTCAAGGGCAATGGATGGAACCAATAGAGTCGTTTGGGAAATAAGCTGGAGAAGATAGAAAGATGAGATATAAGAAGAAGTGATAGGTATCTTATACAGAAACGAATAGATACACTAAAGTAATAACGAATATTTGATATCTCATATATATATTCTAATATCATGTGCAACCTAAGTATTGGATATCATTACTGATAGTATGTCAAGGTCAAAGTTTGGCTTTTGCACTCGACCTCTCCGACCTTTTTTTTTTCAGAGTGTAGGTACTAGATACCCTAGTGTGATTACACGTGAATAACACGAACCCTATGTCACAGCTGTTTTGCAAGATATAACTTCAATACTGCTTTGCAAAACATGATCCAACTAACAATCGTTGGTTTGAATTCACTGAATGAACAAAGGTTGTCAATTATAGGAGTTCTAGAGATACATCACACCTATCTAGGTTAACATTACCTAGACACCAAACAAAGTATGAGTAGCACTGAAAAAGCAATAGTATTTGGACAGACGATGGCAGCGACTGCAATGTCATCAGATGAAAGAGATGAAAAACATGATGGTACCGAGGAAGCTGTAGTATCAACTGGACAGAAGACAATTAGGGCGGCTACGATTACAACAAATGATACACAGAGTTCATGCCAACAAGATTCAACCACCTGTTCATCATATACTGATCATGATACACTGGGCTTACACGACGATGATAAACCAAACAAAGGCGGAGTGCTCCCAGATGCAACCGCAAGTATCGAGGGTGGAGTAAGTGTTATTACACAACCTGAGTTTTTCCCAGTTAACCATGTAAAAATTATGCCTTCTGTAAATGAAAAAGTGATTGTTGATAATGTTATTGATAATAGCACTCGATCGGGATCGACACCTAGCAATAGTACAAGCACAGGAGCTGCTTATTATTCTAAGAACTCAAAATCAACGAATAAGAATGATAATAATGCCTCGTCAACAACAGTAACGACATCTGCTTCTTCTACTACCTCAAAGACTAAATTAATAGCATCAGCGAAACACAATCTACAGGCTGGTAAAAGTGCATTAGAAAAGTCAGATTTTGATACAGCCGCGGATTACTTCAAGGCAGGTAGAAAACAATTAAATGATATAACTTATTGGGATGACGACGAAGTACGTCCAATACTACTCGAATTATGTATTGAGGGGGCACACACGTGTTATATAACTGGTGAGCATGATATAACGAATGAGCTTATTGATGAGGTCCTTCATCATGGAAATACAATACAAGAGAAATTTCGAGTGTATGAGGTAAAGATGCTTACGGTTATGGCCACTGGGAATTACCAAGAATCATTATCACTTGGATTGGACGTACGGAAACAGCTAGGCTTGTCAACGCCATCTTACAACAGGGTAACAAATAATAAGGTAATATCAACCATGATGATATTAAAGAGATATGGGGAAACAACTCGTAGACTGGGGAATCGTACGGCGGAAGAACTCGCAAATTTACCAGAGTTACAAGATGAGCGTATTATCATGGGACAGAGGATGCTAGAGTTATTGTTAACTTCATGTTACCAAGTCCAACCAACCTTGTTCCCACTCCTTATCTTTGAAATAATGAATACCACACTTGAATTCGGTATCAATGCATCGTCTTGTGATGCATTTACTACCTTCGGGATTCTCCTAAGCGGTCCATTTGGGAAGCCACAACAAGGTCGGGAAATGGCCAAAGCAGCCGAGCTCATTCTTTCTACCAAGCCAGGTGCAAGTCGGATGCAATCTCGATCGGCAAATGTCATACAAGGATTTATAAATCATTGGACTATGCCTCTCCGGGAAACTCTAACTCCACTTCTTGAGGGGTATAAAGCAGGGCGCAGCAGTGGTGACTTTGAGAGTGCCAAACTATGCCTAGGATTCAGGGTAGTGCATACGTTTCATGCTGGATATCATCTCAATACTGACTTAATTGCTGAAGCTATCAATCTTCATATCAACTTTCTTCACCCAGATATTACCACGGAACTATGGCTTCAGATATACCTTTTAGCTATAAAGAAGCTGTGTAATATCGAGCTTGAAGAGAATGAGAAGGACTTTGACGGAATTCTCCAAACAACTAGTGAAGGGCAGGCCATGAGCTCCCTAACCATGCAGTGCTATACCAACACTATACAGCTCGAGCTGTATGCCTTCTTTGGGGATTGGGAAGAAGCAAAAAGTCTTCTGCTAACAACTTCTGACGTACGCGCTATTCTACAAAGTCCATATCCAGCGGTACGACACACATTCTTCGAAGGGCTTATATGTATTAAAGCAGCCCAATCATCAGTGGGAAAGATGGACAGTTGGAAATGGAAACGAAGAGCACTCAAATCAATGAAATTTATTCGTCGTTGGATTGAGTTGGGAAATGTAAACATCATACACTGTCTGCATCTGTTGGAAGCTGAACTTGCATTGCTGAACGGCAAGAATGAGAAGAGGGTGGAAGATTTTTATAAGTCTGCAATCGATATAGCTGCAAAGAACCAGTTCATCCAAGATGAGGCTTTGTCAAACGAATTGGCAAGTTCTTACTTTGGTTCTCTTAATAATGTCTCTCGTAGAAACTACTATTTGGGAAATGCAATTAGATGCTACTCGGAGTGGGGAGCCACCGCTAAAGTTGAACAGCTAAATCAAGCCGAGTAAGATATCACATTGAAATACACGAGATCTATACCTAAGGAAGAATAAAAATAATAAAATAACAATAACTCTTCATCAAAAGAGTCTTGTGTTTGTTTCTGAACTTTGTCACTCCCCCTAACACTGTCTTGCTTTGACAGATCTCATTGAGTAATTGCCATGTCTAGGATACCCCCTTGTAGGTATCCTCATTTTTCACGATTCATTCCATTATGAGATGACGATGTTGTTTGATTACCGGTAACACTGATAGAGAAGCGGCAGTGGCGGCGCCCAATCTTTGCTCATCAAACAGTGAATAATTAGAGGTTTATAATATGATAATACAAAGTAGTAAATTTTGCCGGCGAAGGTATCATTTGCAGTCTATAACAAGGAGTTGTCTGATGAGCATCTCTTTTATACTATCTCTGCTATTTATTGCAGTAATAGCTGCTGACTCGTCTATACCATTATTACATATCAATGAAAGAACACGGTATATCGCTGTTGAAACACCTCCTTCATATGATACTATACCAGAAGATACAGCAGATATTTATAGTGTAGAAGTACTACACAATGCAATGAGTGGATTCTCTGATGAACTTACTAACACTCGTAGAATTCTTGAGCAAGATGATGATATGAAAGGAGGAGATATAATAGGATATGATGTTAATGGTGTAGCAATACACGGGAAGAGTAATGCCAGGGGTAAATTGCAGAATGATGCTCATCAAACTAATCACGACAATGTTGCCAAAGAACGATCTCAACCTACAGAAAATAAGAAACCACCAAAACATCATAAAAGCAGTAACTGGTGGGAGAGATTATATCAAGGTGGACCTTTATACGATGAAAGCACCGGAAAGTTAATTGAGGATACAAACACAAATAGTGGAGAGGATGAATCAACTATTATACCACCCAGTAGAAGGTCTCATTCCGCAAGTGTTTACACAACTACAAACTCACACAATGAAAAACAACAATACATGATTGTGTCTGGAGGATTCACGGATGATAATTGGGAAGAGTTTCCAATCTGGGCATATGATTTAACAAACTCACAAAGTATATCTGATATAGAACAAGCTGTTGATGATGAAATGCTCAATGATCTTGGATATAAATGGGAAAAACCTGATGATAAAGTTCTTGACATAAAGGTTAATATTGATAGCCCATGGATTAATTTATCACAATTAGATAATGAAGACACAGCATCCGATTTGGTTGGTTCGCCCGAGGGAAGAGTTGGACATTTATCCTCAATTCACAATGATTGTTTATATTTCTATGGAGGATTGACGTATAAATTGGGATCATTCCAAGTCGATCATTTAAGTAGTAATGATACGAGCGGAGAATCTAGAGAAAGCACACTAGCTATATGGAAGGCATGTGGATTAGACAAGCTACTATCCAGGGACAGTAATAAGGATGAAACCAGGGAAGACGACGAGGAAGAAACCGACGATGTTGTTGGTTTGAAATGGGAAAAGATAGTTCCCAATGTTGACAAGCGACAGCCAAAGAAGCCTGCAGATACGGAGTTGCTCAATGGTGACGACACTACTACTAGTAGTGGTGACATTGGGGATAATAAGGATACAAATGAGAATCCTTCTGCATCAGATGATCAACGACAGCTTCTATTCATTCATGATATTATACATCAAAGTAATAGGAGCCAAGTATCAGTAGAACCACCTTATCCGCCTGCAGGAACAACGATCCCTCGTTCACTTTCCAAATTGCCCAGAGGTGAGCATCAGGGCGGACAATACATAGATGAAAACGGCAAAGAGAGTTTCATCTTTTATGGAGGCATGCACCATCAGACAACATTAGCAGAAGCACTAGAGGCAACCACAATTCTCGGTGACATATGGAAGTTTGATTACGAAACGGAAACATTGACAATGTTAGCACCCTATCCGCCTCTCCCATGGCAATGTGACGAGAGAACTGGTGATTATCCAATGGCCAGAACAGCACACGCTGGTACAATTGTTGGAGACGAACTTATTATTCATGGAGGAATGTACTTTGGTGATGAAGATGTGCATGATTCGAGTAGCTTCTCGTCGCCCAGTAATTCCTATGCCACTTACAAAACGTCATCTCATTGGAAAGCATTGTCAGATATTTGGGTGTTCAATCTTAAAACACTCAAGTGGAGAGAAAGGATACAATATCCACAACTAGCACGCAGTTATCACAGCTTGGTTGGATGGGGAAACGGCACGGTAGCTGCTTTCGGTGGGTTTCAACAGGATACCAATATACCTGGCGAGACTGTAGCCTTCGTCTTCAAAGACTTGATAGTGAGTAGACCCAATGAGACATACTGGCAAAAACTCGTACCTCCATATGATGACACTCCTGTGCCCCATTGGAGAGCCTCGGCTGAGTACACTTCTCATCCAGGTATCACTAATCGTCTTGAACATTCAGCGGTACTAGATCAGTATGGTTCTATGTATGTATGGGGTGGAAGATTCCAATCAGTCAGCCAAATTGTTGGATTGTTTCGACTAGATGTGTTTACAAAAGATAGTAATCTTCAGTATGAAAATGCTCCTCCAGGTAAGTTTTGTGTTATATCTCTTTCTGACAACTCTACTTTTCTCAATACTGAATACTACCACTTCCACTATAGATGGCATTGAACAATATGAAGCAGAGCTACAAGCTTTACATATGTTCATTGCAACTATGATGTTTATGTCCTTAACAATCTCTTCGCTATTTAGTATGATGAGGCGTCAAGGAGCTGATGGAGGTGGCGGCGAAGGAGGAGGTGGTGTGATAAGGGCACTGTCTCGGCGAGGATTGTCACCTCAAGTGATTAATGCTTTACCGCTAAAGACATATCAAGCACCACACTCAGAAGTGACAGAAGATGGTGATGTAGTCGAAGACGTATCATTAAGTAGAGAGAATAGTCGTGATGAAACCTCTGGAGGATTAGATGATCATGACTGCTGTCCGATCTGTCTTGTCGAGTATGAAGATGGCGTATCCGAAATAAGAACTCTGCCATGTGGCCATGTATTTGATAAGGAGTGCATAGATTCATGGCTAGCAGATCATACCACTTGTCCCTCGTGTCGCGAAGATTTGCTTGACAACACTGCACTTTCTACTGAACAAGCTAGGGCTTCTCAAATTAACGAGCAATACGAGTTCGATCCAAGATGGCAATTCATTTCAGCGTTTGAAAGCAGTCGAAGAAGACATCAACATTGGGGTGGTATACCTACCCGTTTTCATCAAGACATAGAATTAGTATTATCAGATGAAGATGGTATTCTTGATGTCAGTAGCTTGGAATCTACTACTACTAATGAGGAAACACCGAATAACAATACCGAGGAGTCATTACGTCCAAGTTTCCTTCGAATCAGAAGCTTCTTTAATAGAAGAGGAATCGTGGGCGTAGCAGTTCCAGGAGAAGAGGAAGAACAGGTCGTACACAATGATGAAATTGAACTAGTGTAGTAAATTGTATTATAATAAAGTAATGTTATTGAGATGATGTATTATGATGGATGCTTTGATCTGTTTTGATACTACTCTAACTTGGCAGACTAAAACAATTCCAGAGAGATCTCAATCTCCTCATCAAGCATCTTCATTCCAGTTCCATGTACAGGTAGATCGTATATACTCTCGACCAGTTTTATTGAAGCATCATCTAACTTTCCCCAAACTGTATGCTGATTCTCCCACCAGTCAACAGGATTCTTGAAGGTATTAATAAAGAAATCAGGACCTCCTCCACCACCAGCCCAGCCTACCGTGCCCTTGGTCATAATCGGTCCATGGCAGCCACAGTTTGGATCATGTTCAGGACATTTATTCTTTGGTTTGTAATTCTCTAAAGGGCAGGGTCCAAGTTCTTTATTCTTGGGAACATTAACTTGGGCAATTATTCCTTGTAATAGTAGCTGTTTCTCTGCTCTGTAAAACTTACATCTGCTGCATTTATATCCTTCTGTGACTCTTCGTTCGTTTGCTGTTTCACCAATTGCCATGCCGCTATTCTGTTTGGATGATGCAATTTGTACTACTTCTTTTATATAATTGATTGATGATTCGCCTGATAGTTCAGGAGTGAACTGAATACGTATATCCCCGAGATGTGTATGTATTATCAATCCTTTTGGTTGTTGTGTAGATAGCGGTATAATACCATTTGGTTGAGTATTCTTTTCAATAACAGATCTTATTGAACCAGATGATTTGTTTTGTGTAATATTGGTATTACTTGTTGATGACGACATTACTGATATGCATAAGAGTAGAGTACCAACAAATGCGATTATAGCTGATATAACAGCACATATTAATCCAATAAATGATGAGTTATTATCATTGCTCTTCTTGCTTAAAGGTGCAGTGATTGACGGCTTGCCTTGCTTCATGGTATGAATATAGAATGATATCTTTAATTCCCTCTGTTGCACAAATATTGCAACTTTGATGTATATTGACCAACTCTTCCCCATACAACGGCGTCCAATTGCGGTATATATAGTATGATATCGCAACCTTTTACCAAATGGCTGTCCACGGGCAACACAATCACAAACACAAAACACTATTGTACCATATTATACAAACATTGCAAGTAGGGGGAGGTGATATCCATATGACAGAATAAACCTCAAACATCAGACACAGCGAAGCTGGCGTCTCTTCCCAAACATTAATTATTTAGAGGAAGATAGATTTTCCCGGGTTACCCTAGTTAGATGGCCTGCACCCGTTCGGTTCTGTGGCGCTCTCAATGATCGCGAGTGGGGGAGGGGCCCCACGAGTGCCTAAAAACAATCAGCTTGCGTCTATCTATGTGAAACACCATCTTCAATACATCGCTAAATATTCGCTAAACAGATACTAATACCCTTTGTTGTTTACTGT
>Ga0214480_100870_pt1 | contig 14523 bp, 13 predicted proteins | sample M1_20Mar14CPVII9_3_FD_165042 | JGI IMG/M metagenome (GOLD analysis project Ga0214480, IMG submission 165042) | Marine eukaryotic communities from Monterey Bay, California, United States - M1_20Mar14CPVII9sort6BwellE17 | ecosystem: Environmental > Aquatic > Marine > Unclassified | place: USA... | reverse complement strand
ATCCCCCAAAAGTTAGGGATTTGAGACTCGGTTTTCAAGTGGACAAGCGCCCTCAGGAGTATGAGATAGGTGCCTGGCCACTTAGTATGTTTTGTAGTGCAATAGCAGAGCTTTCCGAAACACCGCTGTTTTTGATCTGAGGTTGGTTTCCTACAGAGGTGGAGCGGCTAGAAGTTCGCATATAAAAAAATTAGTTCAAGGTTGAACCATTAGCTGGATAGCTGTTAATGTTTGACATTTACATAATCTCTCATAGATCTGACCAAGTACTACATCCGCCAAAGTATCCACTCCTCCAATAATATTCTGTATAATTCCTGTAAGATCAGAGTCAGGAGCAGCACCCAAGTCTTTGTTGTACATAAACGTTCCGGAATCATGTGTTCCAGGTAGTGCAACCCTGTTGAATGAGACATCTGCAATTTCCTCTTCCAGCTGACCCATCCAATTAGCTGAATCGTAGTTGTCGTATACACGCACCTCAATCCTCGTCTTTCTATCGTCGCTATCATCCTCCACATCACATACCAATAGCACAGGAGAGGATTTATCGGGTGATGTATCCTCACTCCACCATTCGTCTGAATCCACCAGCAACTTTAATCCTGATTTGGGTGCTCCGTCCGAAGGATGTGCTTCGAGAAAGTGACCGTCGCCTTGGAAGAAGAATCGGACGTCACCTTCTATATACTGGTACTTTCTTCCATCACCAAAGGGCTGTTCACCATTACTTGGAAGTTGTTCGTTTGGAGATATCTCCCCCTGTATTGCATCCATGCCAACCTCATCGACGGACTTCCCCTCCACAACTTTCATATCAACCGCATAGGATGATATTGTAAAAAAAAAGATATAAAAAGGATACCATAAAATAGTTATACTTGGGTTCGTAGGATAACTCCCGATCGTACTTGCAACTTAGAGTAAAGCAGATGCAAAAGTGATGATAAGTCTTACCCATTAATTTAAAGTTAATGGTAAGTGTTCTAACCACTCCTTCACGGCGCCTCCTCTTCTAAAGCAGCAAGATTCTTGAAATTGGTTACTGCCTCTTCAATATCTGCAATCTTCTTCTTCAAGCCATCGAGACGTTCAACATTAGTTGCCTTTATTTCATCTGAAACGTTTGTTTCATATCCAGGGGCAGCAATTTTTGTTTCTAACTGTTTCAGTGGTCCACTTGCTTTTGACAACTGCTTCTCTAGTTTCTTAATCTCGGCAGCATAATCTACAAGTCCCTTGATATCCATTAGCACGGTGGTAGCTTCATCAACAACAATAATACCAACACTCTTTGGAATTGCCTCATCATCAATATTGATATCAACAGAAGTTGCCTTGCCAAGAGTTTTGATGTCATCTGTTTGAGACTTGGCAGAATCTTCTGGCTTGCCAGATGCCATCTTAACATAGTAATGGGTTAATACTTTGTTGGCAATGTTATATTGTTGACGGAGGGATCGACAAGCACGGACGATGTTCATTGTTATTTCCATAGATTCTTCACAATCCAAGTTTCTGTATGCATCATTACACAGAGGAAACTGGGCAAGCATAATCGTTTCCGGTTCTGAATCACCCAATGTACCACGTCCTGGTAGTCGTTGCCAGAGCTCCTCGGTTACAAATGGCATCATTGGATGAAGGATTCTAAGTCCTGCTTCAATAGATACCCATAGGGATGCCTGTGCAGCCCATCGACTATCCTTGTTCTCCTCACTTGTATCGTAAACAACAGGCTTGATCAACTCGAGATATACATCACACAAATCATTCATCCAAAAAGCATAAGCAGCTGACTGAGCATCACCAAACTTGTAGTTTTTAAAATTGGTATTGACAGCATCACAGCAAGCCATGAGCCTTGATATGATGAACTTATCACGGCTAGCCATCTTTCCACTGCTCATCAAGTCCGCCAATATTGTCGGTGTTGGTTTAAAGTCTGTAACAAACTGAAGAGCAAATCGTGTTGCATTCCAAAGCTTATTGCAGAACATACGGTATCCAACAACACGCTTCATGTCTAGATTGACATCTCTGCCCTGAACAGTATAGGCGAGAAGACCAAAACGAAGGGCATCTGATCCACATTCGGGTATGCCATCAGGGAAATCAGCCTCTTGATCCTTCTTTGCTCGTGCAACTTCCTTTGCTGGGAGGTTACCACTATCTAGCTTGGCAAGGAGAGTGTCAAGAGTGCATCCATCAATTACTTCGAGTGGATCAATGACGTTACCAAGAGACTTCGACATTTTGCGGCCATCTTTGTCACGTACCTGATAAATGAAGTAGAGCAGATGAGCAAAATTGAACAAACACAGATTGAAAGGCAACACTTATATCACGTACCATGGCATGAAGATAAACAGTATGGAATGGAATAGTATCAGTCAAGTGTAAGCCCATCATAACCATCCTTGCCACCCAGAAGAAGATGATATCCGAACCTGTCTCAAGTAGAGAGTTTGGATAGAAGGCCTTTAAGTCGGCCGTCTGTTCGGGCCAGCCCATAACAGAGAAGGGGAAGAGGCCTGATGAGAACCATGTATCAAGAACATCCTCATCACGTTCAAGTATGATTTCATCACGACTGCATCCAAGAATCTTTTCTGCCTTGACATATGCATCTTCCTCGTTCCTTGCTACCACCCAACGATCATTACTTGCCATGTCGGTTTTCAATACTCCCGTCTCACCCTTCTTTGTTGCAAACCAAGCAGGAATCTGATGCCCCCACCAAAGTTGTCTACTAACACACCAATCACGAATATTATCCAACCATTGGAACCACGTCTTCTCGTGTTCAGCCGGTACAATCGTTAATTCTTTATTACGCACAGCGTCTGTTGCTCTCTTTGCCATATTGCTGCAATTGACATACCACTGTGGAGTGATCATGGGTTCAAGAATGTCTCCCGATCGAGAGCATAGACCAATTCTCATTTGATTAGGTTCCTTGCCAATGTAAAGTCCCTTCTCCTTTAGTGCTTCCTCAACGGCAATACGGGCATCATATCTCATCATACCCTCAAATTGGGAGCCATTATGATTGATTGCACCGTCGGGTGTGAGCATTGTAATGAACTCAAGGCTATGACGCTTACCACATTCGTAATCGTTTGGGTCATGAGCGGGTGTGATCTTGACAGCACCAGTACCAAACTCCATATTAACAAGTTCTTTATCCAATACGATGGGGATACGACGTCCATTAAATGGGTGGATAACATGCTTTCCATGTAGATGAGTGTATCGAGGATCATCAGGGTGGATTGCAACACCTGTATCTCCCAACATGGTCTCCAAACGTGTTGTGGCCACAATCAACTTCTCATCAGAGTCCTCAATGGGGTATGCAAATGATGTCAAGACACCAAACTCGTACCGTCCCTTGGGATCATTCGGATTACCCTTATGTGTCTTGACTTCACGAAATGTCCTCCCTTCTAACTCAACATAATCTACCTCAATATCCGAAATGGCAGACTTTAGTGCACAACTCCAATTACCAAGACGTTCTGCGCGGTACAGTAATCCATCCTCATGAAATCGATTAAATGCCTCAATAACAGCCTTACTACACATTTCATCCATGGTAAAACGTTCTCGACTCCAATCGACAGAACTGCCAAGACGACGAAGTTGAGTAGTAATACGATTTCCATATTCTGACTTCCAATCCCATACCTTCTTGACAAATTCTTCACGTCCGAGGTCATGACGAGTTTGATTGGATTGTTTCATAATCATTTTCTCCACAACGGATTGAGTGGCAATACCAGCGTGGTCAGTTCCTAATAAAACGGGAGTATGGGTGTAGGGATAGAGATGTGTGAGAAATTACCAGTGGTTGCAAAATAGAATAACTCAAAGTCATATCAAAGAATCAAAATAGGGGGACCCCTCAGCTAAAGTTTGTTTGTACACAAGATAACGTCGAATCAACACAAATTGTCAGACCGCCCGACGGAATTGTCATCATTAGGATCCCCTATATCCTACCCTATTAAACTCCACACAATAATAAAAATGTACCCAAACAATAATACAAAACTACTCACCAGGAACATATAAAGTAGCATGTCCCAACATTCTATGCCACCTAGTTAGTGTATCCTCCACAGCCGCGGTTAAAGCATGTCCTAAATGTAAACTACCAGTAACATTCGGTGGTGGGATAACCATAACAAACTTCTCATCATCACTCTTACCCTCAGCGACCTTTGGATCACAGGAATAAAATCCTCGAGCCTCCCACCAATCTTGCCATGCTGCCTCGACTGCTGCGGGATGGTAGGCATCTGCCATTGGTTCTTTTGATAAATCTTTTTTCGAACCTTTGGGTGTGGTGTTGACGAATGTTGGTTTGGGTAATGATAATGATTTTGCTTTTTCCTTCTTCTTTTTACCTTCACCTGGTTGATTCCATGTTTGTTTCTCCTTCTTCTTTTTACCTTTACCTTTGGCAAGTTTCTTTAATGCATTCTTTGATAGTACATTGCCATCTGCATCGATGGGTTTGCCCTCAGAGTTGAGTGTAACGCCTTCTGGTAATGTACTAGGGTCAAGACTCATAGATGACATCTGTAACACATATCATAGGGAGAGGATAGGTATATATATGTAAGAGATAATGAATAATAGATCAATATCTATATAATAAATAATCAAATATGAAAAGAATTGTATGACCTATGGTACTACTGACAAATAGCTTATACAAACCACAATCATGTATCATACAATGATGGTTTGCAATGCATACAAATTATATAGATCATTTTTTTGACACATCATATGTACAAACATACCTTTTTCTCAACCTGTTCAGACATGCTGCAATAATATTATACTATTATACACTGCTACTGGGCGATATATTAAGGTCTATAGAGCCTGCCTACCATGAGAGAGTTATTTGCTGACACTTTGCCGTTTGTGTGGTGGAGCTGAGAGAGCGAGGGGAAGATACCAAAATCGGGAGGGGGAATAAAATAATTTGCAACAAACAATGACTCACCCCATTAATTGCATAGTACAGAGATAGCTAGGAATATAACCATCCTAAGAGAATCATTATATACCAGTGTTGTTATAGGAAAGGAGAAGATCTACATATTTCCCGCTGTATTGTTTAGATAAGCAAATATTATTAACAACAAACAAGAAAAATGAAGTTATCTAGATCCATAATAATATCGACTATACTGGTTCAAGGTTGCAATGCATTCACCAGCTCACCACATCGTGTTAATAAGAGAAATAATATAATGTTCATGTCAAGTACTACCGATGCAGCAGCAACATCCACTACAACAACTACACCAAACACAAAACAATCAGAATTATCAACAACAATATCAAAACTCAAACAGATACTAACAAAGGAATACATAACATTCTTCAACCCAATGGTAGATAGTTGGTATGCACCCGATGTAACATTTGTTGATCCAATGACATCATTGTCTGGTGTAGATTCCTATCGTAATAATGTAGATATGTTAGCAGGACGTACATTATTAGGAAAGATATTATTCGAAGGTGCAGGTATTAATCTACATTCAGTAACTGGTGGTGAAGTGAATGAGAATGGTGATATATCTGATATAGTAACACGATGGACATTACGTATGACTGTGAAGGTGTTGCCATGGAGTCCTGGAAAGTCCGCGTTTATATTGTTTTATCATGTGAATTCAAGTGTTCAATATGATGTCTCGGTGATTTGACTACTTCACTTGAACTTGTTTGCCTTTATTTGATTGCCGTTTCAAGTCATATGTACTAACATATGTTACTATCTCCTCTCTTTTGTCGTGATAAATCGTGAAACGCGCATCTTCCAGAGCCTGTCTTTTCGGGTGTATCAGTATATAAACTCAAGGCTGGTGGTAAAGAAGGAGTTACAATTGTCGGACAGACTGATTACTGGGATTCTATTAATATCAAAGAGGGTACTGATTCATTAAATGTACCGTCTCAATATCAAAAGGTTGATACAGGTATTGCAGTATCTGATTTCTTGAATCAATTGAAACCTGATGGATTCTTGGCTCCGCCTGCAGCGACTGAGTTGCCATACTTGCTATTAAGAAGGGGAGATGGATATGAAGTTCGACGTTATCCTGGAACTGTATGTGTTCAAACGACGTATGAAAGACGGGACTTTGGTTTTGGCCAATTGGGTGCCTTCACTACTGGTATGAATCCCTACTCGCCATCATTAATGACAGTTTATAACGATGATGATGCAGAAGTATCAAAGGATAAGATGATGATGTGGCCATTACAATTTACAAATCCAGGGGATGGAAGCGAAGCTCCGTCACCTCCTTCAGATGCTGTTGAAAAAGCTGGTAAAGGACAATACAAATCTGTATCATTAACATCTCAGTCAGAACGTATTGTCGCGATTCGGACGTTTGATGATTTCGCCATGGAACCCGTGGTGCGTAATGCTGATCGAGAGCTAAGAGAGAAATTAGAGAGAGATGGACTAACACCCAAGAAGGGAAGTGAAGAGTATGTAGTGTTTGCACAATATGACGCTGTTCACTCGATGGGTAAGCGACGAGGTGAGGTCTGGATTGAATTAGAAGATGGTGGACATCCATTCTAAAGTGACTAGCAGTTATGTAGGTATATAAAACTCTAGAAATACATATATGTACATTTTTATGTTACACCTCGATAATAAGCAATCTCAAGACATCATTGCTCTTTCTTCTTCGTCTTTTTACTTGAAAGCATTGGTAAAAGCTTTTGTATCATAATCAAGAACCAACCACATTGTAACAAAGCATTGACAGCAAAGAAAACTGATAGTAAGATGGCTCCACTCGAGCCAATTGCAAGTCTAATTGCATCATAATCTCGATACAGCCAATCTCGAATGACAAATGGAAGTGGAACAACTCTTACTAGTCCAAACACAATGAAGAAGATCAAACTACTAATTGATACTGATAAATCGGAAGATTTGTAACCTGCAGTCAATAGATATTGTCGTATATTCATCAATGGTGTAGACAGCTCGTTAAATTGAAACAAGCATGCTATCGGTTGCATAACTTTGTTATGAGCACAAAAGATCCAACATAATATTGCAGCAATGTGATGTAACACAAATGGATATCCCATGCTCTTCAATGACGGAGATGCTAGTATATCTGACCCTAAATACCCAACGAAAACTCCCGAATAAACGGCAGGGCCAATCCCTGTTAGTCCATACTCAACATGTGTTCGATCATCAAATAGGATATTCGGTGAAATACCATTAACATTATCATATCTTTCCCTCCCATAGAATACAACTGAATAGGTACCAATAACTTGAAGTAGAGCATGTATAGTTGATGGTAGTAACGAATGATAATGATATGTTTTCCCTATATCTAATGCATTAACTCTTTGTTGAAATGATGAAGTTGCAAAGATATTGGTGATAATAGGAGAAAGATATCGACAGAGGAAGTACCCTATAGAACCACCTACAAAACCGTAGACAAAGGAATGTGGTAAGGCATCGAATAGCATTTTTTTTAATATCTTTTTGGTCTTTATCAATGAGCTTGTTGATTGGTATTTTAAGGCCCCTGATCCGCGCACCCCGACTCTATTGATAAATATGCATTCTCACCCGCTCTGGTTGATCAAAAGAAGTACTCGCCGTCCAACAGGAAGCAGCGAGGAATCATGAAGACACAGGAAAGGGGAGAAGAGGCCGGGAGAATTCAAAGATACCCTCAATGGAACCCACTACAGAGTTTTCAATTTATATAATTACATGAAAACTGGTATTGATAATTACCTCGGTATGTGAAGTCGAGAAGTGAAGTGTTGGTTTTGTTGTTTCTCTCTTATTAATATTGCAATAGGACTATACACAAGTAGTTTTAGAAGTATTGATTTAGTTGGTATCGGTGTATGAGTTTTCTCTTTCGTACTGCAGTAAGACTATTCGAGCAAATTAGAAGTATTTTTTTAGTTGAGTTGGTCTCGGTATATATTATTGGCAGGTACTGATTAGTACTTCCAATCACCAAGATGCAAAGTCAAAGCATGAGATGGTCAGAAGCACCTCTACAAAACGATGTGGTGAACAATGGAGGTAGTAATAACATACCCGCAACACCACAAATTAAAAACCATTCAGTGACACATCATAGAGGATATTTATATTGCTTCGGGGGATACGATGGAAGACGTAATCATCAAACATTATTGATATACTCACTAAAAGATCAATGTTGGATAACACCATCAACTATTGGGAATGGATCAATGGGTATTGATAGAGGTAGTGGTAGTGGAACACACTTTACAGTACGAGGCACACCACCACCAGGGAGGAATGGACATACTGCTACACTGGCTCGTAGTTCACGAAGGAATAGACAACGGCGTAATAATATAAGAAATAATATGGCTAATCCGAATGATATTGACGCTGGTAATTATCAAGGTGGCGAGCAGCATCCATCAGAGGCTGAAGAAGTTGTAGATGCGGCACTTGCAGAACTTGCACAGGCGATTGATCAAATGGATGCAGAGTTAGAGAATAATGTTGATGTGGATAGTGATGGCGATGCAAAAGTTGATTCAAATGAGAACTCACAAGGTGATGATGATAACATTCAAGAGGATTCTTCCTTTGAGCAACAGAATAATCCTAATGAAGATATGGATGATGCAGAGAGCAATAATAATAATCCACAACAGCAACAGATGGAAGAGGATGATGACGATGATACGGACGCACAAATTATTATCATCGGGGGTTGGCTTGGATCAGGACCACTTGCAGCTAGTGATATGTGGGTGCTAGATATATCGGGAGGGCTGGATAGATTGAGATGGTTCCAGCCTGTAAGTTTTACATGTGTGTGGTGTATTTTGTGTGCATATCATATGCGCATATCTTATACAACCTATATCACTCACATCTTTCACAGCCTACAATAGGTACGCCGCCAGGACCCTGCAATATGCATTCAGCAGACTTTATCCCTTCCCAGAATAAAGTATACGTCTTCAGAGGTGGAAATGGACGTGAATATTTGAATGACTTGCATGCATTAGATGTAGAAACCTATACCTGGCGAACTGTTGAAACACATGGTATACCACCTCAACAACGTGCAAACCACTCTTCGGCTTTGCTAGATGGTACAGATAATGATGGTAAATCTGAGTTATTCATCTTTGGTGGCTGGAATGGGAGTGAAAGACTAAATGATATACATATCTTGGATACGACAACATCAACTTGGTCTACACCAAGAGTAATGGGAGTGCTGCCTCATCCTCGTGCAGGAATGACATTAACAAGTCTTCGAGGACGGTTATATCTATTTGGTGGAAGTGGAACGAGTTCTAAATGCTTTGATGATTTGCAAGTATTGGATAGAAAAGAAATGGCGTGGCTTGATGTGAACGAAGAAGACGAGACAGTGACTGGAAATAGACATAGCTCGTTTGGTGGATCATCGTATTATGACAACAGCTCATGGGAAGTGGTGAATCGCAATTCTGGTTCAACTACCAACAACGAAAGTGGAGATCGTACATCCTCCTCATCCTGGGAGATGCTCGGAGGACAAGATGGCACTGGTGGCGGTGGATCGTCAAGGGACGATCATATCAAGTTTGCAGCTTGGCGTTCCTATGCAGGAATGACTGGAGGTCAACCACCCTTATGCAACTCTGCCAATCCAAATGATGAAGACATGGTTCCTAGTGTCTATGTAACAGGGAAGCCCCCGGGAAGGCGAGCTGGTCATACAAGCACTGCTGTTGGGAGGCATATCTTCATCTTTGGCGGGTCTTGCGGTACAGACTACTTGAATGATTTCTTCGTCCTTGATACTGATCCTCCGCCCATGATGCGAGTGACAGAGCCGCCATCTCCCCAATTATATGCAAGTCGACTTCGACACTTTTGTAATGATGAAGAGTTTTCAGACGTAACATTCCTTGTAGAGGGAAGAAAAGTATATGGACACAAGTTGGTATTATCAACAGTATCAGACTGTTTTAGAGCAATGTTTATGACGGGTTTCCGCGAGAGCGGTTCAGATAAGACGGAGATTGAGATACCTAATACTACATATATTAGCTTTGTTTGTATGATGGAATACATTTACACTGGGAAAGGACCTACTAGTATTGATGTGTTTAACAGTGAGAGTATTGATCAAGCTATATCATTATTAGAACTGGCAGATCAGTTCTTCTTATACAATTTGAAGCAAATCATAGAAGGTATGCTTCAGCCAGCGGTAAATGGAGAGACGTATACATTCCTATGTCAAGTGGCTCAAAAGACAAATGCAAACCAACTTGAATCCTACTGCCGATACTTTGAGAGAAATATGAATGAACTTTGAGAGTGAAACAAGAAGGAAATGAGTGGGTGTAAGTATGATGTGATTGTATTTGTAGTGTGGCTAACCGAATAAAGAGAACATGTATTAGTACTGATTGTTATTGAATATTGTACTTGCACCTTATAATATCTTTAGGGTTATAGATAAGGCTACTTCGGTACGTGCGGAAAGATGGTGTCAACTGCTCGCTTGAAGTGAGAGATTTTGTATGCAGTTTATGAGATCTAAGCAGTTTTCGGAGAAGTAATGTAATGCCCGAGCTTCTCACGGAGAAATACAATTCATCAAAAACAACACATCAACACAGAAGAGTTGCTTAGTAATCACTGATTCCCAAAGACAGTGAAGTGAGAGGGATTGATTGAACTGTCATAACCACTAATTTGACAAATAAGACCGTGCTTCCTTGCCGGCTGCTTGTGAGAGATTATAGTGTCAATGTCATCATAAATGTGGAAGTTTGATAGCAGCCATACAAACAACAACACATGTTATCCGTCTTATAAATAATTGCAATAATGGCTTTATTAATTAGACCCAACAACAATACAATGAATCAATCATCGAAACGATCAAGGAGAAGCTGGAGTACAATAGCAGCCAGCCACGATCCATATGCATCTACTTCATCTCTCCTATCATCAACTCAAGACATCAATGACCCTACCAGCCTCATAAGTGGAGGGGGTAAGATAAGGTCAAGGCCATCGTTGGGTGGTCTCAATAGATTAAAGAGTAGTAAGAGTAAGAGACAATCAGTCCCCGCGTTGAGTACTAATTCTATCCTCCGACGTAGTTCCAACAAGAAGAGGGTGTCGAGCAGTAGTCGAGAAGAGCTATCACGCGAAGGGCATGTCAAAGCATTACCTACTAACTGCCAATCAACACCCTTGATATGCAATCGAACGGGCGATAATAAATCATCAGCTCCCCAACAACGTGTCTGTTTCGAGGATGACCCATCGAGGGATGATGTCGAACTCGATGTACATAATGAACAGTGGGATGAAATCATTCGACCGAAACGGCCAGATGATACATCACCATCATTGTCAAACAATTTGACAACTGCTACTACTATTGGTACTGCTAAAGAAGTACCATTGAAGTTTGATAAACACCCCAAGACTACCGCTACTACATCATCAACGTCATCAAGATTACCCAAGCTCATGTTATCATCACGTAATCCCTTCTTTGGTAAGAAGTTTAAAAGAATGGAAGAAGAGTCAAGTCAACCAATACCAATCAATCGTACCTCCCCGACACCTCAAGAGACCGAAGACGAAACCAAGGCAGCTGACGAAACGTTGCATTATGACATGGCAACATGGCAAATGTATACAAGGATTGCACAAGCACGACGTCGCAAGGCAATATCATCACAATCTCATGATGCAAATTACTCTTCTGCAAGTGCTAGTACAGCTGCTGCTAGACATGGGATGATGATACAGGATAATCGACATTCCTATGTGTCTAATGAAGAAGAGGAGGTACCTCAAGCTACTAAGGAAGAGGAAGACATTGGTGTCTTTGCCTTCGACCTGTAATTAAAGAAGAGACTTGTTTATATGTACATATGACGGGAGAACTATACCTTAAGGTATTGCCCCAGTGAACAAGATTACTCGTGCTATAGAGAATAAATAAGCTATTAGGATGTCGCGGTGTGTGCATGTGGATAGAGCACAAGCTAGCTATGAAGTAAACCCGAGATAATGTCAATCCCTTAGAGGTAATAATATTAAAGTGGACAAATTAGAAGAACACATCTGATATCCATTTAGTTGTACATCGTCTACTGTAGACTGTTTTGGAGCATGGGCACGCATGGTATGTGGCTCTTTGCCGTGTGAGATTGTCCCGCATGCTTTAGTTTATTTACTTCCCTAACTAGGGTATGTATCCTGATGAAAAACTAGGGATCTTCAAGATGCGATGTAGATTATATAAGCAAAGCTTTTGTCGAAGCAAAGAGAATAAGATAAAGCAGAGCAATCATTTGTAAAAAAGAAAGGATACCAGAGTAAATTATATATAAGTATGTGTGTTTATTGTTTAATAGTCTCCGCCGTCATCTCCTCCAAACATATCTACAGCCGGTGGTGCTTCTGTAAGATTATAAATGATGAGTTAGAGCATTGCATTAGCATAAAGTTGTTGGGGAGTAGGTACAAGGATAGCAAGATTATAATAAGAAAGCAAAATATGAAATAACTTACCCTCAACTTCTTCTTCTACTTCCTTTACTTCCTCGGCAGCATCTCCACCACCGCCACCACCTCCTCCACCACCTCCGCCTCCACCACCACCTGGTGCCAAACAGAACTTGTCAATTGATCCAGCCTTTACAAAAGAAAAGAATAGGAAAGACAATCACATTTAGTATTAGCAAAATATGAAAAAACTCCTTTTCATATCATAATATCAGAAGAACTAAAACACACATATCATTCTCACCTTGTCAACAGCAGTTGCAAAGACAGATGCCCACGCCCCAGAGAGGCTATTTCCACTAGCAGTTGCGACAGCACTTAGTGATTCTGCAGATACCTCACCTCCTGCACTTCCAACAACTATTGAAGAAAGAGAGGCAATTAACTCTTGCTTCTGAGCATCTGATAATCCCTCGAGACTTGATACGACCATCTTATTTGATATTTATGTGTTTATTACTTCTCTGTTATATGGTATGGGAGGGTAAGAGAATAGAAACATGATGTTAGATAATGTTGCATGATATGTTTTCAACTCTCATTTGATTTATACTCCGATCTTTGACGCTGAAAATAATATGAAATTGAATACACAAAATAAAGGTCTCTATCAACCATCGAGCAATCGGTGATCAGCTCTTGCCTTACTAGAGATCCGCCGCCGCTAATAGCCACTCACCTCGTTGTATTTGAGCTATGTAGTGGGCTACAATCAATAAATTTGGTTATTTAGTTGCTTATTCTCACCGGTTACCGGCTTTACTTGGGTCGATACGTAGGTGTACAATACTCGAGACAGAACCCTCCTAGAGGTTAGGTATCCTTATTTGTCGTGGCCCCGTGATCGAGACAATCAAGAATGCACTTAGACTCAATTCATGGGAAAGTTGTTGCATTTTAGTTGTCGATATGGCCAAGGGAATGGTAGTATTCTATTTCAAATGAATCCAGAGTGTAATGTATATCGAATAGATTTTTGATATTGCAATCAATATATAACATCCAATAAAATTATGTGCACATAAGTTAACACATGCACCGTCGAGATACAATAAATTGGAACAATAGGGTAAGCATGCGGAATGGAAAGAAGCACAACCGATGCTTGATCCGTGCTCTAGCAATATCATTATTGATTAGTTGTATCACGATTTACTTGACAGTACTAAATGAATACAACAAGGAAGTACATTCAATAATATATTATCCAAAACATGAAACTAATAAGCCTAATTTCATAATACATGTCGGTCCACCCAAAACAGCAACAACATACTTGCAAACTGAATTAAAAAGCTGGGAAGATACTCTACGGACAAAAGATAATCTAGTATATGTTGGCAAATATATTACAAAGGAAGCTCGAAATGGAGAATCTCTTGGTCCATTTGTCCGCCTTTTAAGAGATGAGAAATGTCAAAAGCGAGCTCGAGTTGCAAGCAATCTACCTAAGTGCTGGTCTCGATTTCTTCAAAGTTTGAAACAATACAAAATCAATCAACAATCAATTATGGTCTCCGATGAGGTATTTTCCTTCCAACACAAGTTTAATTTACTATATAAAGCATTGTCAGAGTTGGGTTGGAATATGATTGTTATTGTAGCCTATCGACGATATTCAGACAGGTTAGTGAGTCAAAAACAGCAGTTGAATAGATGGACCCCATCTAAAGCTGCTTAAATTCATGGCCTGGATTACGGAAGGGTAGATCTCTCAACCGTACAATTGATTGGATTAATGATGCATTACAAAAGAGCATACCAGATTACCAACGCATGATTGATACAATATCAATGAATGAAAGTAATATAGACTTGAGAATATTGGATATTCATAATACAAACTATACAAGTGTGAGGACTAATCTCTTTTGTCATGTGTTGGATGATATAACAGTGAATGCATG
>Ga0214480_100869_pt1 | contig 14537 bp, 11 predicted proteins | sample M1_20Mar14CPVII9_3_FD_165042 | JGI IMG/M metagenome (GOLD analysis project Ga0214480, IMG submission 165042) | Marine eukaryotic communities from Monterey Bay, California, United States - M1_20Mar14CPVII9sort6BwellE17 | ecosystem: Environmental > Aquatic > Marine > Unclassified | place: USA... | reverse complement strand
GGCTGTGATGATGAAGAAGAATATATTCAAAACATTAAAAGAGGGGAGGAGATAGATATGGTGATTGAGGCATACGAACATATGATATGCCCCCCACACTTGTTGAAGAGTAGACGGGGACATACATCATAAACGCAACCAAACGACAAGGAATTGTAATTGTTTTAAAATAGCAGATGTGTTTATCTACCTACTGCCTAGCTATCTACATCTAATAATATGTCTTTTTGATTTAGTAGTTGGTCATTACGGAATTAGACATACTCTACAGCCTAGCAAAAGCATTTACTGCTTAGATATCATTGCATCTATGCCTTTTGTAACTGCTGGACCTGATATTGCATACTAATAGGTCCGATTTGAAGTGTCTATCTACCTGATGTCTATCTACCTCCTTTTTACATCGCTGGTTTAATGAACAATCATCTACTATCTCTCCTTTAGATTGCTTGTTCATATCTAATGCAATACTTCTATACACAGCCTTGTGATCCTCCGTCATATTACTCCAATCTTGTCGAGCCATCAATCTGAAATTTTCAAATCTTTTCTGTCTTGGGATACTGTATATAGTATGCATTCTCATTTTTAATAGTTTTCTTCTTATGTTGCCTCTTGAGTTCTTATCAAATTTGTATATTGATATACTCCTTGAACTCGTTGACGTCAGTAAAATCATTCTCTCTATTGAATATCTCTATCGATCTTCTTTTAGTGTACACATTCCATGCATTCAAGTGGAATGGCGACGACGCTTCATGTTCATGTTCATCGTTTTTGATGGTAGGTATATTCAATATTCTATCTATTATGATGTTCTTATCAATAGTCAGCGGCGTTTCGTTGCGTGATATAGCAAAGACGTCAAGTGATGTTATAAAATGAGGAGGTTGACTCTCTATTTGACGTTCATTCCCTCGTAGTAGAGCATCATCTCGACGCCGTATTGCTTCTATTGCATGAAGCACAGATAGAACCACTTAATCCGTTTGGCGATATTTGGCGATCACATCTGTGAAGGAGGAGGATGATAAGTCCCATTGTATGTAGGATATGAAGCTTGCCCATGAAAACTGCCGGCCCTCCTCGGGCCCCTCGTTATTATTACTTCATATTGATGTTCATTCTATCGTTAATTTAATATTATGAGCATGCAAAAACATGGAAGAGTAGAATAGATCTTTCATCTGTATTAGTAACAATACCACATTCACTTCTTCATATAAGATACATCTATCTCTATTTCCGTACACATGTCTTCTGTACATAGGGTAGTACCACATTCTATCGTATTAAATATATTGATAATGGTGTTGTTATTGACGGCCTGTGTGGTGATTTCCATCATTACCGATCTAGTGGAGTTGTGCAAGTTGTGGATGATGTGTCAAAGATAAGTAGGGGGGCGAATGCAACAATTACATCTAATTATTATTACCCTGAGTACACGGATGGTGAATGTGAAGATTCAGCAGATTCTGACAGTGATGATTATGATGATAATGATGATGAAAGTGATGTCGACGATTTCTGATTATTCAACTCACAACTCATTTGTATAGGTAGTTATTAAATAATTTGTAAAGTTTTTACTCTCTGTCTGAAATACACATGATTTATATCAAAATATGATTACTTTGCTCAAATTCTTACACTGCCCATTGAAATTGAGGTGCTCTCTCAAATAGCACTCGTACTATCATCTTCTCATTTATCATCGTCTTATCGATGTACAATATTAATATATAATAAAGGTACCTATCAGAACATTGTGTAACAATCTTATATTAACCTCTGTGTAACAAGTACCTATCTCTTATATTAACCTCTGTACCTATCCTATATTGAAAGCAGCTCCGTCGGTGGGTTTGTTTGTTTGTGGCGTCACGTACTGGGACGCACACCTGCTGTCACATACAAAAAGAAGATATTTGTTAGTAAAAAGTTACAGTATTCTAAGATGTTTGTTATTTTAGGCGAGCATTGACTAATTTAGCACTTTGAGCGATAATTTGAATCGACTTACGAGAAAGCTTATAAGAGCTAAGTAAATACTACTACCTTCAAGCCTTTTATAACATTTAATACTTAAGTTACATTTAATACTAAAGTTACATTTAATACTTTAATAACAACAGCACTTTAATTCGCGCAGCGCTAGCCCGCCCTAACTTAAAATTCAAAAAATATTCCCAATTAACTTATGACTCCCATTTAATATGTTGTATGATTGAGACTACATAAACATAGCCAGTTGTTTTGGTGGTAGTCTCCTTCATAAATGTAGGCAACCTGTTAGATGTCGTAATACAACAAACTGTACTAATTAAGGTTTATCTTATGTACCATGGTTCTTGTGCCTAACGAATTTTCACAAAGAGACCTGTGCAATATCACTCTGCATCTACGTGTTCTGAGTAATTTGCTCCTTAAATACGCTTTCTTCAGATCAATCATATGCAGTTGCCACTGCAGTGATACATTCTCTTCAAAGGGTGAACTGGGATGTGTATAATACAAGTCATTCTCGTAATATAATGGTTTTTTTATGATTCACAAACATCCACTAGATGATGATACTCAGTTTTGCAAAGACATGATTTGATTCTTCAAGCAAACTCTTTGATAGCTGCATTAATATTAGAGCTACTTCAGTTTCCACCTGCTGTTGAGATTGGCGAAGAAAAAGTGACAGTGCCTTTGTCTTCCGAACTACCGATGGCCGTGGCAGTGGCTTTGTCTTCCGAACTACTGTTGCTGTTTTGCCTACGATTTCTTTGTACATCTTTTTAGTTAAACTAATCAGGTCAGCATCCTTCGTAATAATATCATCTGTATTTTAATCAGTGTTAAATCGACGATTTGAAATTGAACCTTTAGCCTCGCAATCTCTAATTGATTGACAGATCATATTTATGCACTTCCGGTAGGGAGGAATGATGGATTCGATTCCCATAATCATTATTATACCTTGACTTACATACTAGTTCTTTTGTGACTTTTACAGTATTTTAAACATAGGTATGGATCTAGAGATCATATGGTACACCTGTGAAAACTGCCTGCCGGCTCGGCCTTGATGTACAAAGAAAGATATGATCAGTACATCATATTAATAAAGAACAGCTGTCAATTCGTACCACAAGTACTATGATATTGTATTGATGTTGAGATGAGTGATGATGTGTTTTGTAATAACTTGGTAACAAATACTCCGGAGACAACGGATGAGAGAAGAAGAAGAAAGAGGAAAAATAGAGAAAGGATAGCAAGATAGGGGAAAGCATCCTAAGAAATCTTTAAGTGATAAAGAGTTGGATGATATACGAGAAAAGGGGCCTTTGAGGCAGAGAAAATATGTGGCAAATAAGGCGCAAAAGAAGATCCACGCTGCAACTACTATTGAAGTAGGTCACAATGATGGTGGGAGCGGTGGTGATGGTGTTGTAAAGAACAACCCCATCGACAATGTTGATACAAATAGATGTAGATGCGGACGCGGGTTAGGTGCCGGCGTGTTGTTGATATTGAAGGCAACAATAATGAGTATACTACTACGGATGGATTGGTTGAAATTAATAATGATGTTGTCCTCATAGATGACAACAATGACAATGATGATGATTGCGACACTGTTGTGATATGAGTTATGAGAAGTTAGTACAGGTTAAGGTCGCAAGACATATGAAGGGAAGTATTAGATGGTTAGAACACCACACCATGCATGCGCCGCGCCATGCATCCGCTGCTCCCTAATTGCGCGGCAAATTCAATATATAATAAGTTGTTTTTATGTTCTTACTCTATTATGCATTGGTTGGGGCGGTGTGCAACACTCAATTTTGTGGTCAGATTATGCAACAATGTATATGTTGCAACTGCAATTATTGGTAGTAGATAATAACTACTTTGAATCACAAACAATACTACTAGCTGGTGCTCTATTGTAACGACAGTTTTGGCACTACCAAGTTCTACTGTGGATTGTAAGTGTCCATCCTAAGAGGACTTTGCACAGAAGTACATGAAAAGTCATGACATGACAAAATACATTTATGCCTAAAATCTTTTATATTATAAGTTCATATATTCTCACCCGGTAATATATCAGATCTTCAGTTTTCACATGGCCTAGGTAACTCCTACTTGCCCATGCTCCTACACCTTTCCAGCATGTCTAGTACTGAGTGCCGTTGGAGCATGACGTTGACTTCGTCATCAAATTTCTTCCTCAACTCCACAGCCATTTGATACAACACAAAAGTAATATGGCATTATCAAGTATAAGAAGCACATCAGATCAAAAAGTCATCAAATGTATGATAGACTTCAGCATAAACAGTTCTGCTTGGTGATACTTAAAACAGTTCTGCTTGGTGATACTTAGATCCATTGGCTTTTTAATGACATCCAAATAATTATCCAGGTCCCAACCCAACTGTGTTGATACCACGCTTATGTAATGGTACCATCGGTATGTGGTATTACCAAGCCATTCTACTTCCATTGTATTACTTGTGTCGTATTTCAGAATACGTTATCTGAGAGGAAGTCTCCATCAAGTATAACACCATATTGACTAGCTGCATCAAACACATGAAATTCGTGTTCAGATATGACTTCAAGGCCTAGTCGGCAGGCAGTTTTCACTAGTTTTTTTTTTAATGATGTTTTGTCCTGTACTGGCGAGAGAATACTGTGATGTGTCTACATATGTTATAATAGCTGTAGTGACAGTTATGGTATTCATTGTTGGTGAAAGTGAAGGTATTATGGTAGTTGGAAGATACTTATGTTAATAATGATAGGGTACGTCTACTGTACATACAAGCGTTGGCGTTTGGTACTTCTCAATGTAGTCGGTTGTCTCTGCCTACTCTTCCTCTACCTCTAGTAGTTTTGTTCGTAGATGATCCGTTCAGATTATCAAATAACAATGGCAACTCCCAGCCCCTAAGCGTATGAAAGAGTCTAGCCAATGCATCTTTCTCAAACTGAAAAGGCGTATTGTTGACTGTTCTAAATTCAGTATGTTCCTGAATCAACTCTAACACACGAGGCATCATCAGTTGTAGAGGTAGATCATTGAAATGGGATAGATCAAAGAGACCCAATAATATTAATCCAATATGAGGCTGGTATAATTGTAGCAAGACGCATAGGTGGAGGTTCTGCTTCCTCGGTGGTCAAATCAAGAACCTGTTGATTGGTTCATGTTATATGTACGTCAAACTAAACAAATTCTCAATTTGATGTTGCTGTATATCAATATAGTTTTGTATAAAGTAAATTATAACCCCCAATTTGTTGCAATTGCCATGTGTACTTGTTACTTTGTCAATGTTATTTCCGATTAGAAGTATTTATTACTCAAATAAACTCCTATATTTTACGAGAGATGAATAATATATCGTAGTGAGCACACTAATATTCTATACCTTAATCAAATAGCACATATGGTAACTGCATCACTCATCACACATCAAAAGATATAAAATAAAAAGTGCGCACATATGTTCAATTTTATACTCATAGCTTTCCAAATCGTTACCACGAAAACTGTCGATATTGATATATTGTTTATTGATTGTACGTCAAGGCCGAGCCGGCAGGCAGTTTTCACGGGAATCATACGATGATGTAAATCATGATGTAAATCCACAGACAGGAGGAATCTTCTGTTGGTTAGATGCTACTGTATTACCAAACCGGTGATATCTATGGCAACTCAATATCTTTTCTATTAGGAAACCGATATAATCTTCTGTGTTGTTTGTATTCTGTCCAATCCTCAATGCCATTCCATCTGTTGTGTGCACTAACATTTCATACTATAGCACCCCTCTAAGAGCATAAGCATCCGTCATCTAATCCACTGCAAAATACTACTGTTTAATATCATCCCAGCTATCGAATGCATACTATCTGACCCAAGTAATACTATCACTTCGTATGTTGTATTGCATTATTCCCACCAGTACCCGTAATGTCAATACTTATGTTCCAATTTGTTGTGTATTTATTGTTGATTCATGGCCATGGATATTTGTATAACCAATCAAAAAGTTGATCTATTGATGCAAATTAATTATCCGCATATCAAAGATGTGCACATAATTTGTTGATGTATTGCAATAATAATTGTGAATATGTGACGATACACTGTTGCCTAGAAAATAATAATAATATGAGTTCATGTAAAAATATGCAATGGTTGAAGAGCACTATATTAGAGTATATCAACACAAACATCACTTATACCAAAAAGTAACATAACTATTATCTCGGTTGATTGTTGAATTATCTATTCTCATGCAGTCTCATGCGTACCCCCAATCGGCTATATCAACCATGTTTTTCATTGCTGCGGCGATATATAATATCCAGTCTCAATGTAGCTCTTCTATAGATGCCGAGGTATGCACGATAGCACCCACATAATTATATAAGGCTAGTGGGCATCTTAGAGATACATCATACATCTATTATGCGGCTACCATTTATATCTACTGCATGCCGCCGCCGCTGATAACACTTAAGTAACCTACGAAGAAGGAAGTATACCACGGATAATTAAACTGATCTAGGGGTAGTATAACAAAAAGATACCCCAGACAATATTGTTAGTAGGGATAAAGTTAATTTGACTGTACTTAGCTCTAGAGGGATAAAGTGATGGCACCGGTGCTATTTCAGAATAGCGCTCGTCAACCTCAGCACATCTTTACGGAAGAGACGGTCTTTGTCGGAGTAGAAAGTTAGCGATGAAGCTGTGGCATCGATCAGGAGACCTCGGTTGTGCTGATGCATATCTCGAAATTGGATTCCAGTATGGTTCTTTCAGATATAGAGATAAAATCAAATATTGCATTACATTGCGAAAGCGGCTGAATTGGGACACGAGGAAGCAAGGTATTTTCTAGGCAAGTGGGAGATGATGAATGGAAACACAGATGAAGCAATCAAACATCTCACGATTGCCGCAACGAATGGAGAGCCAAGATCTTTGACTTTAGTACAGGAATTGTATCAATATGGACTGGCTACAAAAGACGAGTACACCCCAAACTTCTACGATCATATCAAGAATATGTAACTGAAATTAAAAGTGTACAAAGAGACGAAGCCGCCGTGATTACTGGATGTCCTTACTACTGAAGAAGGTTGTTATTATTGTAGAATGTTTAGATTCTGGGAAATAAGAAAGGATAAAATTTGCGAGCCTCCCCGGCCCCCAACCTCTAGGATACCACTGTTTTGAAGACAGACAGATAGACAAAAATACAATCCCCAGACCCCTTGGAGTTTTCCACTATAGTGAAAACTGATTCTTCTATTTAGCGGCCTCCAATTGCATGGAAAGGAGGAAACACACAGTAGAGTACTTAAGGAAACTTTACCTAGTACTACAGGTTCTCATGCATGACATCATCTTAATCTTATCATCTTGTTGTGTTATCATTATTATGTCGAAATGAACAGTAGATACAAAGGTGGTGTCTTTCCAATTGTAATGTTGTTGATTGTTCTACTATTGTATTTATGCTCTACCCGTGCTTATTATTAATTAATGGTAGGCGTTAATTGCAAAAGGTGTCTCTCTATTCAACATAACCGAGATTATAAGAAGTAACATCAGAAGTAGTCAAATGTCCCATATATCACCTGGCTTAGCTCACATTTCATGCCCCGGAAGTTCCCCCATACTTCTCCTTGTAATGCCCCATCATATTGGTATTCAAGCTGAATAAGGGGCATAATGCCCTATTTTTCTCACACATTGGGGCTTACTGATCCTGCACTTTAAGGGTTCTATCGAATTCATTTTCTCTAGGTATTTATTCACTGAGAATCTTAAATTGACTATGTACTAATTTAGTAGTACATTATTGCAAATTCACAGTTTTTTCCTAATCGCCTTCTCTACTACCTCTTATACGCTAACTGCCTACTATCTACAACCCGGCGCCGTTATCTATCCCTCAACTAGCCATCGTGGTATGCAGCAGGCGTATTATCTATCGTTCGACGAGGTGGTGTATGGTTAGTTGGTGTAGTTTAAATCATTAATATACACAGTCCACAAATCTTACCTTCTATTATTGATGATCAACCGTCGATCAGCCTCTCCACCGTCGCCACCTAACGCTATAGGAATAATGGGTTGGCCGGACATCAATTTGGTTGTTAGTATTCGACAACAATAGTGGTTTATCAATTTGCAATAGCCACGGCCAATTACATATAGTACACGCACTCACCTTTCGTCGTTATTGACCAAACATTGATGTGCATATCGTCATCGATAATAATGAATTGCAATTGCAATACGATGGGGCGGACTCACCAGTATAGACGTTGTCGGTCTATTGTCATCGCTCGGCTAATGAAATGTACGATCGAATGCGTCATACTCAGATGGTAGTATATGCTAGGTGATGGTAGAGGTTGAGTTGTTGTTTATTTTCACATGTTGTGAAAGTGAGCTCTCTCTTCCTCCTTCTACCTTATGTGTGAAATCGTTGGTCTCCTGCTCACCTGGTGGAGAATAATAATATGATAATCGAATGTTTATGACCTACATCAAATTATTATGGTGATTTTGATGAGGCATAGTGTAGGCGGGCATATAAGTTGATCAATAATCCCTTCTATTTGGTTATCATTTGAGATGAGGGACATATCAGAGCCAAAGTAGTAAATAACTAAAATAAGCAAGGGACATAATTACATGAACACACACTGTAGGCACTCGCTTATGATAGTAGCACCATTTTAAGATGAGATGACAATGTTGTGGTGTACTATTAAGCTCTGATTTCTGGTACTTCGATCTCATGGAAATGAGTTTTGTTAGTGAATGATGTCATTTTTGCATTTCACTAACAAAAAATCAACGAGGATGGCTGATGGGATTAAAACTCATTTCCATCCAAATAATTACCAGAAATCAGAGCTTAGTAATAGAGGCAACATAATCACTTCATCGTCAAAAAAGCCTTTATTACCATAAGCGAGTGCCTACAGTGTGCATGAACATCGAATATTAAATATGATATCAAATTTCTATTGTGAAAAAGGGACATCAAAGATGACTAACACCAATAATGCCCCATAAATGAAAAATTACCCTTTTAGCAGACATACAAGCCCCATATCATACATACGAGTACTTCTGAGAAGATGCCTCATAAAAGGATACCTGCAAAAAGGATACCTTTTGACGGTTTGGTATCCATTTTATTCATGTGAATTTTTCGAGACATACAGATAGATAGACAGAGAAAAGTTTAAGAAGCAAAGGGAGATTTCCACTTTGTTTAGTGAAAATTGATAAATTCTTATTGAATTCATGAAGCCTCATATTACTAGATTACATATAATCTACTGTATCCATGGGCTGGATACTCATTACTGCGATCCTAGATACCGGTGGCAAAGTCTGCTTTCGCCAGCTCAAGAAAGCAAAAGATCGATCCACATTGCGCACAGCAGAAGAATAGACTGTGCTCACTTTATATCGATAACCTAGTTATATATGAATCTCTATGCTTATCTTGGCTCTTAGTGTAGATGTATTACATCTAGTACATATCCTTCATGGCTGGAGGACTAAGAAGATACCGCTACCTTGCGTGTTTTGACCCAATGCATATCGCTAAATGGGGCCCAGGGCCTAGGGCCCCTAATTAGATTTTATGTGAACTACTTTGTATGCGATTCTACTTCCATGACTGCAGAATATCTATACAACGAATCCATATGAGAGGTAAAACAGATATACCGCCACCTTAATCTATAGTTCATGTAGATTATTGAGCATGTTGTTTCCCCTCTCATATTGATTTGTCATGAAGATATCGCCTATCAAAATTTTAGACGATGGATGTCAATCTCCCTCTAAGTTGCCTATGCTAGTTGTAAGAGGGCACCATCGTTGTCAACGGCAATGGATTATCGTTCGTTACCTGACATAGTATGCAGCGTCACAATAGACTGCAGAGGCTATCGTTGTATATCCCTAGACTGATACACGGCTCTACTTTACAGTATTACTTGGTTCTTTTACAATTATTCCTACTATAAGAGGTGTTACAGTCCTCAATAATAATAGCGATTCATTCTTACTCAAACGGTGTAAGCTCTTACTTCAATAGGTATCTTCACAAAACAATAAACGGGTGTCCGTGTCTAAGTGGGATGATCAGAATGGCATTGTCGTTGTCACTCCCCTGTCATTCTAGGTCTTACCAATCTCAAATTCTTCTAATACATCATCGGGACAAACGAATGATGGTCCCACATAATTCATGTTTGGCATCTGTCCAAACATATCAATCTTCATAGCCGCAAATCTGTCAGAGTCTCCAAGCATAATCCCTTCCGCAATAATCCTTGATCCAAAGCCATGCATACGCATAAACTCTACCAGTGTAGGGTTGGAGTACTAGTGTACGTTCACTGATATGCGCGTTATCTTGGGTGTAGCCTTGCCATGGTGACTTGATAATCATGGTGAGGTGTTTTACCATGTTGTGTTGGAATGCAAGCTGCCTGATGCGTTGGTTAAGCTTGGTCTTGTTGGGGTTCCCTGCTCTTCCTGTCATTAATTGGTGAGCATTGAGTCGGTGGGCGATCTCGTCAGATCTAGCCTGTGTAATTAATGACCCGTTACGTAACAGGAATGTTGTCCAGCTGCCGATGTATGCCGTGTTGCCTCCGGAGGGTAGCTGTATGATGTTGCCGTTATCGTCCCTCAATGGTGCCTGCCGTGGTGGTAATGTCCTGTACTCACCATGTGAATACTTGTCTCCAAAAGCGGCGGCAATCAATCTCCCTTCAATATCTCCCCGCATACTTACCTCCCGTAGCTCCCTGAGCACTGCCTTACGTTGGTGACGTACTGCCTCCTTGTATGCCCATAATTTCTCAAGTTCACGGATTACCTCCTTGTACTTGAAACTTACCTGCCCAGTCGTCTCGAGGGAATTATCAATGCTGTCGGTGTCTACCGTGTCGTCTATGGAGTCACAATCTTGTGTCATGGAAGTGTCGTCTGACTCGTCATCACGGGGTGGTAATCTCGTCGGTTCAATCACTGTACTTGATGGGATGATACTGATTGAGGGGATAGTAGGTGGTTGGTCATACTTGCTTGGGTTCCCTGCATCACTTCCTGTGAGGTAAATGCGCCTCATGTTCATTACTTCCATATCCGTGGGGTACCTTAAACGTAGTGTGGGTAGACCGTCGGTGAATAGTAGGGGGATAACATCTCCTTCCGGGGTTGTGATGGATGGTGGGGTGCCAAACCTTGAGGACCGATCTTCAACATTCATGCCTTGGTCTGTAAGCTGTAGAGTTGAGTGTACGGCATGTTGATTCCCTGGGTCATGGGCATACTCTGAGAATATTGCCAATACTTCCTCATCGGTACTGAGGCTGAGGATGCTGCCAAATGAGCCAATCAGTATGTTGTTCACAACCCTGCCTTGAAACCCAAATAGGTCAACACGTCGTTCAGGTGATACATGATTCAGCAGCCTCATACCCGGTCCCGATACTCCTCGGTTGTTACCCCCATCCACGGTGCTCATCTCCATCGTGTTATCTTCCTCCCCACCCCCGTTTCCATCCAGTACCTCTCCTACCCCCTCATTTGTTGGCTCCTCATCTGCCCTCCTCGTTCTGATCGTTTCCCTCATGCCTACCCATGAGTCCACTTCCTCCCCGTCACTAGCCACCATCATACTTACCCCGTGTGAAAGCACTTCAGCCGCTACCGTCATCGTAGGTACAGTTCCTTGCATCCTACCTCCCCATTCTAGGATGTCCATCATCAAGGTATTCTCCCCACTCCCCACCATGATTCTGTGCCGTACCTCCTTCGGAATTCTTGAGTGTAGGTGTAGAGTAGAATGGTGACGTGGTAGGTAAATCCTCGTGTCAACTAGGCCATATTCTTCAGTTAAGTAATCTTCCCAAGGATGAGAATTAATTACAACTGCCATACGAGCACATAGCTTGGGCATCCGTCGGAACAAGCTCTTCTTATCACTGCTGCCGCCATCATTCATTAGGTGTAGTAACTCTTGACGGTAAAGTGGTGATGGTGTTGAAGATGCTACATTCTTCAGATGGCTTGGGCGTGTAGAACGTGTCGTTTGACAAGGCTACTGTAGTATCACTGGTAAGTTGGGTAGCGTTGTTAACAGTGTAATTACTTCTCTCGAGGAAGTGCGATTGGTATTGATCAATGGTGGGTACACTGTCGGGAGTTTCATGGAATTCAACTTGTTGTCGGTTAGGTGAATTACGTAGTGCAGATGGACGTGGTAGTGGACGTGCATTGGATGGTGTTCCTGGAGGGGCATTTCCTGTGGGACGTGGGGACATGCCTGGGCGGGAGCCAAGGATAGTGTTCTTGTCCTTCTGGGCAAATTGATCCCATAGTTGCTGGGCTTCCGGTGACAAACGGTCCCATGTGGCCTTGTTCATCTTCAATCCTCTGAATATAGTGGCAAAGGCTTGCAGCATTTCCGCATCCACCGATCCACCTTCTACATCATTCCCATCGGGTAGTACTTCATGGGCATTATTCTCAAGAGGCTGAACATCATCATCATACTCTTCAGCATCTTCATCAAGGATCTCTGTTAAGTGGATGTCCCTTGAGGGTGTTCCTCTTCTTCCCCTGTTGGCCGACTTAACACCTTTGTCTACTCTAGTTGCAACGTTGAAGTACATCTGGATCTTATCAAGGGATGACGGGGTATGACCATTGTTTTGAAGCCCAGTACACATGATGTCAACCATGTTGTTAATATCCTGCAGCTCGGGGACATTCTTGATGAAGCGCTTCAGGTGCACTAATGTTTGGGCATCATTAATGTATCGGCCAGGAGGTGCCAAGCTGTTGAAGTCATCTACCTTGAGCCTCCACTTCTGCATGCTTAGTAGCAAAGGCTGACACCTGGGCTCGGGGATCTCTCCATCCATAATGGCTACTCTCCATCTCATCGAGATTGGCAATTGCCATCTGCGATGCTTCCCCAGCGTAGTAGTCACTCAACTTCTTGTATATGGTCTGTGCATCCCTATCATCCTTGTGCTCCTTGAAAATAGGCAGACCTTTTGTCTCCTTGACAAGTCTGACAAATACAGTGTACATGTGACCCTGCATCTCCTCGAATACCTCCTCCTCATCTGATCCTGGTACTGGAGAGTAGAGATGATTAAGTATCTTTTCTACACCGTGGGTATGGGCGAGGGCACTGAGTTGACGGTCCCACTCGGGCCATTGCATAACATCATCGAGGGACATTGTGTAATCAGTTATCGGTCTCTTCTTCTTGTTGAACTGGACTAGGAGTTGGTTGACAACTCACCTTGCCGTCGGACTTGTGGAGCGGGAAGATCTTGGGGAATTACTTCTAGAACGGTTGTTGTTGTTGTTGTTGTTGTTGTTGTTGTTGTTGTTGTTGTTATCTTGGATTCTTGTCCTCATTTCATACGATCTTATCATGAGGTCATTATCTTGTCGTACAGGGTTGTTTTCTAAGTCATCATGTTCTGCGATGAATAGTAGGAAGTCATCTCTTGTGGTTGTGGTAATATCAAAATAGCCGGCAACTGCTGTTGGACCATACCAATTCTGGTTATGGTTCAGGAAGGAAGTTACTGCTTTCAGTTCATATACTTGATCGTCTGATAGGGTACTGTCATCTCCTTCATTATTGACAAACGTTATACTCCCTAACTGTAACCCCGGTCTCCGTATGAACATCTTTAGCAAACATAAGTTAGTTTTGTTCTCCACGGAGAAGATTACAAATATCATAAGAATCATCGAGCCACTCCTGTGTGATGTGGTCATAGTACACCCGGTGACGTTCTGTTGTATCCATGATTCCAATGTTAAAGATTATCTACCACGATAATTATCACAAACTGAATCGCAAAGTCCAATCCCTTTTTGACCGATCTTCCTTCTCAAAGTATGCAATAACTAACTGACTGTAATATTGCTATTAGACGTCTCCTACAGTCTCTACGTCTAATGTCCAAGGTTCCGAGCTACTGTTGTAATAACTACATGTTTAACTTAGGTGATCGATAAAGAGTGAGCACATCTATCTAGAGTGTGCTGCTATGTGGTTCGTCGTTGGTCTTTCTTTACGTGTACGAAACCAGACTTTGCCACCGGTATCTAGGATCGCTATTGTGTATCCAGTGCCAATGGATACGATAGATATATGATATCTAACAATTGCCACAGCGTCAATAGACTATTGCAAATATTACACTAAACAATTCCAGCTAATCTATGATTAGGAGATAAAGTCTCGAAACTGCGTAATCTGTCAACGACAATGGATTATCGTTCGTTACCTGACATAGTATGCAGCGTCAATAGACTGCAGAGGCTATCGTTGTATATCCCTAGACTGATACACGGCTCTACTTTACAGTATTACTTGGTTCTTTTACAATTATTCCTACTATAAGAGGTGTTACAGTCCTCAATAATAATAGCG
>Ga0214480_100868_pt1 | contig 14543 bp, 9 predicted proteins | sample M1_20Mar14CPVII9_3_FD_165042 | JGI IMG/M metagenome (GOLD analysis project Ga0214480, IMG submission 165042) | Marine eukaryotic communities from Monterey Bay, California, United States - M1_20Mar14CPVII9sort6BwellE17 | ecosystem: Environmental > Aquatic > Marine > Unclassified | place: USA... | reverse complement strand
GAGGATAGAGAACTCCGGCAGCATCAAATACTACAGAACCCAAGGCAGGTTGGGTCACTTCTGTAATCTCGGCACTACCATCATGTATATCATTCACAATTACATTTACCAGTAGCTCTTGATTTCTTGTAGTGGTATGTGGGTGATCATCAATCGCATCAATAATGCCTTCATCGCCACCACATAAAACTTGGCTCTTGATGGATTCAATGAGACCTTGGAGTTCATCGAAGACATTGATGTCAAAGACTCGTTCATTATCGTAGGAAAGCTGTTTCATGTATGAAAGTTGATCATCATCGTTACTTGTTGATATAAAAACTGGTAAAAGCAATGTCCCTTCATCACGGATAACACTCGCTGCATTTATAGCTGCATTTTGTGCATTAGATGTTGGCGATGGAAGAGTTGGTATTCCATCAGTTACCAATAAAATAAAGTTTTTCGTCTCTTCATCACCAATACTATCCGGAGGGAAAGTGGCATGACATAAATGTATGGCAGCCTCGTGATGTGTATACCCTCCTGTATATACCATGTTATCCAACTTGTCTAATGTGACATTCACATCACTTGTTAATGAACTCTCTATTACACCAGTATTGGCAAATCGAACCACACTAGTCTTCATACTTTGTTGAGTTGTCAGTTCGTCAAGTCTTGTTGTCATTATGGATGCAAAATTTACAATCTCGTTAAAGTTATTGCAACATGTGTTTTCGTCAAACAACCAATCGTTACCATCTGGTGTAGTATCTCGACATTGATAATTCTGTTGACAGCCATAACAATTTAATGGCTGTCCTCTGTTGCAAACAGAGCCTGACATGTCAAGCGCATAACATAGATTGAAGGATGTTAGACATCCAGATTCTTCTTCTTCAGGAGGAGGGTCAACTAGTAGCGGAGTGGTCGGAGAACTTGTTGGTTGAGATGATTGAATTGGAGGAGGCGTAGGTCCCTTTGTTGGGGAGAGAGAGACTGTTGGCGAGTCAATTGGTTCGGGAGGAACATAGACTGAAGAAGAGAGGGGAGATAAGTGTGAGATCAGTCAACAACAGACACAAAATGTGTGACATAAAAACTCACTCGGTATAGTGGCCCTCGATGTACCATCATAAAAACACTTCGGACTTGAGCTAGCCACAGGTCGTTGATCAAGTGAATCAACATCACAATAATAATCACCCTTCTTAACACTCCAAACAATACCAATATCAAAATCTAACAATCCATCTCCATCAAAGTCTGTACATGATAATGTTATTGGTGCAAAAGGATAATCCTGTAATGTGCCTGTCGATCCCAAGTCATAACAATTATCAGAATCTTCTATATTGTCTGATCCCTCTACATCGTATACTTGTACATTTCCAAAGTTGCCATAGTTTAATCCAGTAGAATAGCAACTAGTACCATCTAACGCACTAGCACCATCTGTGGCAATAAACATGCCTATATCATATCGTATATTGGATACTTGAAAGTTAACATTCATTTGTATCGTAATGGTATCTTGATTATTACCTCCAGAGCAGGCACCGAATATGGTACCTAATTCATATTCAATACCTGATGGAGAATGATAACAACTTATATCGTACTCATTATTACATGTAGTGTTTCCGTTATTGAGAGTAGTTGTACAATTGCAGGGTAGTAATGACGGTCCGTCGAGTATATCAAAGCTACTGACCTTTTCGAATTTAATATCCTGTGCTGTACATCCCAATGATATACCAGAACGCACTGCTGATTCCATACACATTGATGTTGTATCTATTAATCTACGGTCGGTGTTTTTATTTGTTGTAGACGTTGGTGTTTTGTCTTTGATAACGAGAGGAGAAGGGTCAACGTCAGTAGTCACTGATGAATGTATGTCATCGGGGGGAGAGTCGTCTATCGTCGTCGTTGTTGTAGTAGAAGACCTTCTTAGACCATTCCTATCCGCCATAGTAGGATGTATCAGTAACATCGCTATCGTTAGGACCGATATACAGGCGAGGAGGGACCATTGTCTTTGTTGTTGTGCATTCGTCATGGTTAGTCGATATCGATTAAAAATTATGTGATCAGTTTTTATTGCAATGCTTTTTTTGTGCATCAAATTGCTAGCCGTTCGTTTCAGCTACTGTATATGACGTCTATTAAGATGATGATGGTATGCTCTAAAGACGTTCATATTATGGCTCTATTAAGCTTTCAAGTGAAAGAGACAATCAAGGTTTGTTGTCAGCGTCAGGCGAGGTCGTACGAATCTAGCAGTAATCGAAAAACCTAAGCCCCCAAGTAAAGTGGGCTCACACAAATGCTGACATGGAACGCGTGCCTTAGAAGATCCTTGATTGGTTTCGCGACTAAACCGGTTTTGGTTTGTGTTCGTTTAATTAGGAGGGGTGAGCGAAGGTTTTCAGTACTAGTTCCTACGTAGAAAATAATATGTCACACTAGTAACATGGGCCCGTCGCCAGATGATTTTTAATGTTACCCAGGTAACAAGATACCGGAGTGCCGCGTAATTTCTACAGCCGCCAGAACGAACTTGATGTTACATGGGTAACAGTCTCACAGAACTCAAAGTGAAAGATACGAATACATGTTACAGATATGTGTCTTAAACCGTGACTTTGAGAGGTATCCTTTAAGATACCCATGTAACATGTTACTTAGTAGTTGTTAGTAATACCGCCAAATGAGTAGCCGCCAGAAGATTTTTTTTGTTACACAGGTAACAATCTTGCGTCTTGCGGCTGATCACCCCTCCTGTTCGTTTGCTTGGCACAAATTATTTGTGTTATCTATTAGCAACATTCCGCCCAAGAAGAAACCATTCATCTTATGGAGAAATAAAAACTTTATGTAAGCATAGTCGTCAGAGTAGTATTATGTTTGGTGGTATTTAAGAATAGACATTATGTTTGGTGGTATTTAAGAATAGAATTGGGTTTAGGGTGGTCGATGAAGCCTCGGGGGTAGTTTTCTCTCAAATAGTACAGCAGCTTCTCGCTCCCTACTCTTCGTTTCATTACTTGCAGCCTAGAATGCATGGTTTGTGTTAGCTCCTCCTTTGAGAGCATCTTTTCTCTATAGAATTTCATCAGGGCATCCATTGCAGTTTTACATCCCGCATTTGCAGCTCGCTACTGTCGTATGTTTGATCAATTTATGCTCATTCCAGTTAATACTCATACCATAAAATCCAGCAAGTCTAGTGTGTGCGAATAAAGAACCTTTCTTTGCTGCTACCTCAAGAAAGTCTACTGCTTTTGATGCATTTTGATCCACGGCAATACCTTCATAGTAATACTCTCCGATCTTAGTTCTGCTGCACGAGATACATCTCAAGTGCTTTTGTATCGCTTTGAAATACAAGATCACCTGTTTTGTAATTATTGGCCATCATTATAAATGCATCAGGATAGTTGTTCTTCATTAGTTTTTTTAGTTGTTTGATTGTGTTTTGTATCACCCGTCGACAAAAGGCACATTTCTGCTCATGTTGGGGTGTACCATCAATTTCATCATTAAACATCTTTTTTAAGATACACCCTTTGCATACCCTTTTGCCACAGCAGGTATTGAATACATCCCATTGTGTTTCGAAAGAGAATGGAATCATACATATCGGACACTCTTCTCTTTCTGGTATAGGTGCAAATAAGTCAATGTTTGCAGTCTCTGTTTGAGCATTAGACAGTATGCTGTCAAGCCGAGTCTCTAATTCTAATGCCGCCATTACTATATAAGCTAACGTGTGATGGCTCGTACCTCTCTATTACGTACGTATGTGATGTGTGAAGACTCCTCTTCTATTCCCCAGTCTCTAGACCAAAAGGAGTCACCGAGTAAACAATACTCTAATGTCTATACTTTAATGAATCGATGAACGCTGACCACGACAAGCACATTATTGACGCCGCCACTGACGACTGATCTGCTTCCTATTCCTCTATACTAGCGGCCTTCGGCGGGCTAGCGCTGCGCGAATTAAAGTGCTGCTGTTAGTAAAGTATTAAATGTAAAATAGTCAGAGATTTTAACATTGGTGGTGCTTGAAGAGAGTATTTACTTAGCTCTTAGTAGGTCTTATGAATCTAATTATGTGGACTATGATTTATGATCAGTCTTCTAACCAAACTAATGTATGAGCATGGGGAGCTCCTCTCTTCTGAAACTCAATAACTGATACATGAGCTTTGTACTTTCCGAGTACTCGTCTTTTGATATCTTTCAAGAACTCATTTCGCTTTTGATTGAAGACTCTACACAGTACATCAGGTCTATCATATGGCTTTTGTCCTGGCTCTAATTCAGCTTTAACTTCGGGACAATCAACATCGAATGTGAAGAAGTCTGGCTTTACATATACTCTAGCTAATGCCATAGCATCACTACTATTAGTAGATTTACGAATGTATTGTAGAATGTATTTTAGTGCATTCGAATTCATCTCAATTTGATTCATGATATAAAGTGAAGATGTGATTAAATAATAATACGGATGATGATTTTAACGTAGTGATGATAGTGTCGTTAATAGTACATGTTGATAATGATAATTGATGAAAAGTGATGATCTGATGTAGCGATGATAGTAAGTGATGAAGGGAGCTACTGATGATGAGTGCTGATTAGGTGACGGAAGAATAGGCTGAACAATAGCAAAATATGGAGAAGAAATGGTAAGTTTGAGGATCAAGTTTATGTATACACAGAATAATACATACTGTAATCTCACCTGGATGATGCAGTACCCAAACTAAAAGAGCAGTTCGATAGGCAGTTCGGTACACACAACGGCAATACACTAATGATGCTTTGGCAGTTTGCAAACCACTGCCGAGACCATCTTTGGCAGTTCACATCATCTGGCAGCGTGGCATCTACCTATTTTTATTGCAGGGGGCGGGGGGGTGTATAACTGGCTCAAAGTGCTAATTTAGTCAGCTCGCAAAAATGTTCAAACATCTTAGAATACTGTAACTTTTTACTAACAAATATCTTCTTTTTGTTAGTGACAAAGGTGTGCGTCCCACTACACGCCCAAGACAGACAAACACACCGACGGAGCTGCTTTCAATATAGGATCATAATTAATTGCAATGTGAAGTATTATGGGAGTATGGTATGGTATCCTCCACAAATCTTTGTCATCACTTGCTACCCAAGCGGCGGACTAGGTAGGAACTAAATAAGCTAAGAACCCCCCCCCTTCAGTGATTGTTGATGTTATATACGTATCTATAAATCAATATGCCACCCAAGAAGAGACCAATAGCCGTTCCATCTAATGGAGGAGTCGCCAAGCGAAAGCGTACTACTACCACCGCTAGCGGCGCTTCCAAATCAGCGGCAAGCACAAAGTCTAAAAAATCAACATCAGCAGTATCCACATCAATATCTAAAAATAATCCATTATATGATGAATTCATATCACTACTATCCAAACCACAATATAAAGGACGGGGTATTGCAAATTCATCATTAAAATCACACTTTGATACCCGATATGCACAACTAGTACCAATTATTAATGAATTAACACGTGCATCTCGATTAACAATGTCAAAGGGTACATCACTAACCAATCCCGATGAAACGGAAGTATACTTTTCATTACTAACAGCCGAAGAAGCAACGAAGCTCCAAGGTCTCGATGCACAATCTAAAATGGTATATCAAGTTATAGAAACATCCGGTAATAAAGGGATATGGACAGTAGATATACGTGTACAAACGAACATACAACAAACTGCCCTTACCAAAATATTTAAACAATTGGAAACACGACGATTAATTAAACCAATCAAGGCAGTTACAGCCAAAACTAAAAAGTTATACATGTTATATGACCTCACGCCCGCTAAGGAAATTACCGGTGGGCCGTGGTATTCCGACTTTGAATTTGATCATGAGTTTATTGCCGAGTTGCGTAACTTTATATTAATGTGTATTAAACGTATGAATGGTGGGTATGGTGTTGGTAATGGTGTTACGTTAAAACAGATTGTTAATAAGATGATACAGGCTAATGTTAGTCGGGTTCAGTTGAGTTTGGAGGAAGTGCAGCAACTTCTTCAAACACTTGCATTAGATTACTTGGTTGAACAACGGGGTGTTACGGAGAATGGCGAAGCACTGTTTGTTGCTGCCAAACCGATAACTACTTGTGACTTTGGTTGGTGGGATGTACTGTCACCCGACTTTCATTTCAGGGCAATGAGGTTTGAAGATGATGTATGTTTGAGTGCGCATGAGCCTCATCATCATTCATAACTTCTTTTTTTGTTCGATGATTGAATATAGGAGTGTGATGTCTACCAAAGTCTAAACTAGTCAATGTCAAAACTAGTCAGCACTATGTATACCTAGAGTATAGAAGGGTACTGATATGGAGGCATAAACTAAACTTAAGGCATCTGTCTATTGCACTACTTCTTCTTCTCCCACTGGGTCTTCAGTCTTTCTTCTCTGGTTATACTTTTCAATAAGCCTATCTGCCCAATATCTAGCAATGAATAGTCGTATAACTCGACGATCAGATCTAAAGCTCGGTATGTTTGGTTCATCCTCTTCTTCTGCCCCGTCACTTCCATCTTTATCACTGTCACTACCTTCATTATCGTCATTCTCATGAGATGTCTTGGGTGCTCGGTTCAGCAAAGTAAGACCAGCCAAACTAACCATTCTTTGTAAAAATATATTCAGTACTTCTTCATTCACTATATCAACTCCATCATCTTGTTGTGTTGTTATATCTAAACAAAATCCAGGACCAACTTTCTTATATTTCAATTCCTTTTCAAATATCTCTTCAGAATTATCATCTCCTGGACTATGCCGAGCATCTATACCATATCCTGTAACTTTTGAGTTTACTACCTGTTCAGATACTGTGCAGAATACCACACCGTATGCTCCACAGATCTTATACTTTGAGTTTAATATTTCTATTAATTCAGATCTTGGTAGTTGAAATATTTGTCTTAGTTCTTTTGGTGATAGTTCGTTTGTACAGAAATTGTGTAGTATTGGTATAGCATCTCTTTTATCTATTTCTCCTATATTGCTGTTCGATGTCGGCGCATTGATATCATCCATAACTACACCCTCTAAGAATGATCTATATACCTTCATATCCTTCTTCATTTTAAATCTCAGAAGTAATCTATCGCTCCATATCTGATCACGCATATCAGGCGGCCATGGTGATGCCTTTGCTGCATTTATTTCTTGTGTAGCCGTATCTGTTTCAAGATCTGACATTGCATTGATCATCTACAAGCAGTATAATTGAAATAAAGGTTGAGTGACATATCATGTGCACAAAAAAAAACTGATACGAAGATATCTTTACTCTACTTACACCTTCAATTCCACCGGGGTTGAAAAGATGGGTGAAACCACAGCATGCACAAGATCCGCCTTGTACGTAGTCGAACATACATTTATCGAGGACCCATTTATCTGTAAAACGAGGCATATTGTAATGTTTTGCTAACACAATCACGGATAGAATACAATAATGAAGAAATTTTGCTCAGAGAAATAAGATATGAATTCTTGGTGAGAGATAATCGATAAGATATGAATTCTTGGTGGGTCGATCGGGTTAAGAAGTATACGACCAACATCGCAGCTACTGTGCATGTGAAGGATAGAATATCATAGCTATTGGATGGTGGTGGTCCTGTATGGTCTTCAAATCTTTTTGTCTCCTCCCCCTTTTTTGCATTGGTTTTATGTGTTATTGTTGTGTGGTTTAAATTAGCTGGGGGATCAGGATAGCATACCTATATTGAGATATCAAAAGGCCGAGGGAACTTGTCAACAGCAGGAGTTAGATCATTGAGATTAATAACGGCGTTTGGATACATTTACAAATCATTGTTACAATAAGATATTTTTATCCCTGAACTGATACTGTGTAGACTATGTCAATGAACAGCGATGGGCTTTCGGAATACCCCGCGGAGGTACCAAAAGAAACGGTGGATACTCCTCTGCAGTATGAAGATGACAGTGGGGGCGAGTATGCTATCCATGGTGATGGTATTGTTGGATACCATTGTTATGACTGTTTATGCGAGACCCATGATTGTAATTGCAGTGATAATGATGACAATAAAAGTACCGGAGAAGCAAGTGATACCGTTGTTGATGGTATAGAAGAGGACTTGACTCCTATTGATGATGATCAGGATATGATCGATTCTAGGAAGAATGAGCAAAAAATGTTTGCAGTACGAGAACTAGTCATCAAAAATATTTGCTCTAATCATGATGGTAATAGTAATATTGGTCATGTGGCTGACTTCTGCACATGTGCAATTTGTCAAGATATTTTGACAGATGCCAAATCTTTCAACTGCGGACACACTTTCTGTGATGGCTGTATTCAACAATACCTAGAGAGTGAGGAAAATACACATTGTCCAAGTTGTAGAACTGTCCTAACAGACTGGTATCCAAATTATGTTGTGAGGAATATCGTTGAGTCAATGAAAGGGATTAACAACAATAAGAACGCTGATCAAACATATCAACCTTGTTTGATGGGAATGTCGGATGTGATACTCGAACAGATTCTCTGTTTTGTATCTAATAAGCCATCCGAGTTATGCATGATTGATACTACATGTAAGAGGTTATGCAATATATTACGTGGTGATACTTTCTGGGCTAGAAACACTTTTACATTTTCAAGTGTATACCGGTGGGTGAACTTGTTTGGTGATGAAAATCGTACTCGATCACGTTTTTTCCATTTCAATGGTCTTAAATTGATCAGAAAGTACCAAAGGAATAGCATTGAAGAGGATATGTTACTTGATGTACTAGATGGAGCAGACACATTTCGTGACGTAGTCGCTCATATTATCTCTAGCATGGTATATGGTGGCACTGTTTGTCTTCGGTTGAGGGGAGATGCTGTTGGTTATCTCACACAAATGATTCAAGGATACGTCGTGAAGAAACTCCAATGCGCTTTGGAAATTGCTATTCATAGTGGTAGAACTGAAGTTCAGAGAAACGATGTACACTTTATATTCAAAAAACAAGATCAGTTTTTGTTCGGTTGTACCACAAAATCAATCTCAAAGTGTGATGTGGGCTCGAAAAAGCACAACTTGACTGGTCATGTGCTCGGGTGCTCGTGTAACATTTCCTCTTCTAGTGAAACTGTTTGGCGTTGGCCTGATGATGACTGTCATGATGCACTACCAGTGGAGACGGGCCGTAAAATTGTTCGTAGACTTGCATATCAAGCTGGAATCTTGAGGATGACTAGTGATGCTTTCGTCCTCATTGAAGCTGAAATTCTGCATGCAATCGGTACATTAGTAGCTCATGCATACGAGTTGTCTTATAATGAGGCGAATGCCGCGAAATACCTTGGTGAAGATGAAGAGCTTGTTTATGATGAACCAACTGATGGAATTGATATGTTTTACGTGCCGCCACCTCCCATGCATATGGAAGGTAATGAAAGTGATGACGAGTACTTATGGGATGTATGCCGCACCCCGAACGAACGTATTTATACTATTGTTCCGGGCAAGATCAGAGCTGCGGCCGAGGAGAGAGGCATCAATACCTCTATAGTCTATGGGGATACATGGATATCTAGTTCTGATTTCACCGATGATGAGGAGAGAGAGACTGAAAAGAGTTATTATTACCAACCATTTGACGTTGACGACGAAGAGACGAGTGAAGGGATCGATGCAGAGACTAATGCCGACGACGATATGAGTGAAGACTCAACAAGTTCTGACTTGTCCGATGACGAGAATGATCATATTCTAAATCGTTCAGATTACGTTGACTGGGATTAGAGGTTAAAGTTTGGACCTATAGCACATTGATGTAATATTTATAGTTTATATGCACTGCACTAGTAATCCCTTCACAAAGAGATCACACTGGAGCAGATCTCGTTCACCAGTTTACAACCGTCTCTGGACAGTTGCGGAGCAACAACCAAAGAGCTTCAGTGTATTCAACACTTTCAGGATCGATTCTTCTTTTATAAAACCCAATCCTTGGCGGATCACAAAGCAATTGTATTGGAAGCTTACCATCATCATTTCTTTCCAAAACGGTTATTGTATGTTTTTGTTTCCCCAACAACACTTTCACTACATCACATTTACCATAATGGCAAGCATAATGCAGCGGTGTGTTGCCCAATTATCCTTCTTTTGCATGATGTTGGGACGTCGTTCTTCTCCAAATGAGGTAGCAAAGTAGTCGACCAAGTACTCTACGATATCGGCTGAACCACGCCCACATGCCACATGTAAAGGAAGAGTATCATTGTTATCAGCAATGAATAGGGAATCAGGATTGGCTTCAAGCAACAGTTTGATTGATCCCAATGAGGCATGATTGTCGTATAAAGCACGGTGGAGAGGAACTTGACCGTCACTATCTCGTACTGTCAATGTTGAGCTCAACAGGAACCTCACAAAGTATGACCATTGAACTTCTAAGAAAGCTTTTACATCGGGATTCCCCCCTTCCATTTGAACTGTCCTAAAGAAGAGCTTTCCATCACTATTATGTGTATCCAATGTAGATGGGTCGGCATCAAAAAGGTACTTTACTGTAAGATGACGATTCCCATACGCAGCAAGGTGTACTGGCAGGTGGCCATTTACTGATACCCTAGTAGACTCTTTATATCCATCAACAAGAATCTTACAAAACTGTGGAGACTTCCCATTTCGTGCAGCTAAATGCAGAGGAAGCGCTCCACTTTGATTTGCAATCTTTAACAAAGCAGGTTCCTTCGTGACCATGATTGCTGCTATTTCTGTGGCATCACTCTCAGATATGGAAGTGCCATTATCAGAGTATGAATGGTTGATAATCAGGTCATGAATAGGCGTGTTTCCCCCACCATCTTGCTGCCTTATTAGTTCAGGACAAGCATCGGTAATTGACTTGATCGTTCTTGGATCAACCATATAACTAGAACAGGCAATGTGTAAAGAAGAGTCCCCTCCTTCTGCTCCTCGCTGAATAGAGTCGAGGTTGGTCTCTATTAGAAAATGGGCAACTTCAAATGAATTGTCAATAGAGGGATTCATGAGAAGGATATCGAGAGGAGCATGCAATGTGGAGTAATACCAAGCATTCTCTGACCCAAGCAAAGCGTTGGGATAAAGTTCGACCGTCCTTTTGACCGTTTCAAGGTCAACATTTTCCTCACGTGACAAGTAGTAATGCAAAGGTATCCCCGAAATATTATCATCACCATATTGACTTGATATTCTTGGATGATCAATACGCACTCCCCCATCAATCACAGAAACGTGGCTCAATGCCGCCGGGTATCTCTCTATCAATAACTGAACTATCGAGTTGGGACATGATTTGATTTTACATGCAAAGTGAAGTGGATAGGCTATTGCAGGATCTGGACGAATACAGCTGTAACAAGCGTCAATTGCTCTACTTGCTCCATTGGTATCATATTCATTTAGTAAATACTTAACTACCTCCAATGTCACATTCTCATTTGAACATAACATCTGTAATAGATTGAAATGTTCTTGAACGTGATTGTAGAATTCGTGTGGTATTTTGTTGATTCGTTCCCTTAGTCCATCAATTGACACTGGTTTAGTTGTACAATAAGTTCTAAACTCACGGAAGATTCCCCTTGAAAGTAGAATATCAATAGGTTTCAACCCTGTATTTTCACATGGCTTTGTGATTGATTCTGGGTATGAATTGACCAACATAATAACAGTTTTCATGTCAATATCATTTGATGGACGTGATAGGTAATAGTGCAAGGGAAGACCTGAGACTCCATAACTATCTTCATAACCATAAACATCCTCTGTATCCACTCCCTCATTAAGAACGGAAAACTGGTATAATGCCTTTGGATGTTTCTCCATTAAAAATATAATCACATCATGTGTACAATATGTGCTCTCGCAGGCATAATGTAGGGGGTATGAATTGTTGTCATAGTCGCCACGATGCATACTGATGGCCTCCGGGTGATATTCAAGTAGACATTTAATAACCTCCACTGATATATTCTTACATTCACACAACATATTATTTGTACATTGAATAACGACATCTTCGATAACATTTTTTGGGATTTGATTGAGTTGCTCACGTAGTCCATCTACAGTAAATTCCTTACTATTGCCATAATATTCAAGCTTTTCTACAAACTCCCACGGATCAACTGGTGGTGAATTGTCGTCGTCCATATCTATTGTATAATGTGGGGTTTATTATGGTTTTAGGTATGGTGTAAAAAATTGTTAAAGTGTTTACAAAGTGTGCAAATGATCAGTGTCAGTATGCAATACTGAAAGGATAAAGAATATAGAGAAGTAGTCTCCTTATTTATCAGTACATGAACATGCCTGCTCTCTCGATTCGCCAGTTATGAGAAGATAGACACTACGAGAAGTGAGACCGCTTTCATTCCCGTATTTCCGTTCTATTTCACTCAGAAATGCTCAATGTTTGGCGTGACTACGGTATGGGATAGCTCAAGCACTATATACCATAGTTGAATTAGACAGGTGGTGGCTGGTTACACATCAAATTCCGTGCTCACATATAATTATACATATATTATACACAATACCAAAAGAGTGCTGCAAAAAGTGTTGTTCGATTTGGTAATTAAGATACATCCATTTGTATAATCAAATCTATATCATATTTTATACTGTGGTACGATACGATTAGTGCAAAAGTTAGTCTATATTATACACGGCGGTACGATTAGTATAATATCATATTATCTCCATGTTTTCTTGATTCAAGAGAAAGAGAAACAAAATATATACGCGTCAATTTGTTACTTTATCATCAATTCAATTAGTACCAAAACAATCATCAATGGTATCATTAGAACTTGAGGCACGGCTTGACAGCTTACTTTCTACTGGCCAAGCAGAGACGGCAGATATTGATCTCTTTGCACCTATACAAATATCTGAAAGAAGAGAGTGCCCAATATGTATGATCCCGCTCCCTATAAAAGACAGTGAAATCATGTTTATGTCATGTTGTGGAAAGAATATATGTATGGGATGTATCTGTAAAAGAGTATTTACCGAGATAAAGAAAGATGGATTGTCTAAGTCTACGCAGGATAGATGTGCTTTCTGCTGTCAGCCATCGATCAATTCAATCAAAGAGATCAAGAAATTAATGAAAAAGAATGATCCTCAAGCATTTATACAAATGGCCTTGAAGTATAAATCAGGTAGTGGGTTGTTTCAAAGTGATACAAAAGCACTTGAACATTACATCCGTGCAGCTGAGCTAGGTCATGATGATGCATATGCGCTCATTGGCGATTCTTATCTTAACGGTTTAGCCGTGGAAGAGAATATGTCAAAAACATTGGAGTGTTATGAGGTTGCTGCAAAAAAAGGATCAGTATATGCCCAAAAGAGACTTGCCTACGTACATGGGAGAAACGGGAACATTCCAACGAGTATTCAGCATTACAGGGTAGCTGCAAGCGCAGGAGATAAAGTATCAATGGATCATGTGATGAAATGCTACAAAAAAGAATTACTATCAAAAGAGGACCTGACTAAAACTCTTCGTTCATTCCAGGAATCAAATGATCTAATGAAGAGCGAGGATCGGGATAATGCTCGTGCTGTTGGGGCATCCATGCGTCAAAAGGGATCAAACTAGACAGATAGAAATTTATGACAGATATGTCAACAATGGAAGATTATGGGGATATAATCGCCGTTTATAAGCCGAATGTGATCACCAAGAGTGAAGGGATCGATACAGAGGAAAATACCGACGATAAAAAGTTTGTCCAGTGACGAGAATCTCTGTAATTTATCCAGCATAGAAGTAACAATAAGATTATTTCAATATCTACATACTTGAACCATAATCTCAGGTATCGATGCCTACCCATAAAAGTTAAAACCCAAAATCAATCTAGTGAGCAACTTCCTGGTCTTGTCCTTACCTCGTCAACTTCTACACTCTATTCTTTGTACACACATATCATATCTATCCATCAAAAGAGCCTTCGCAAACTTGTCTCTTTCCCACACTTCCCAATCCCAATCTCCAAAATCTCATCTATCTCTTAGATGTCAAATACCAACCTTGCAGGATCGGTAATCTTATCAGCCACACTCTTCAAAAAGGTTACACCCTCCCGTCCATCAATCAAACGATGATCATACGTTAATGCCAAATACATCATGGGACGTGCCACGACATTCCCCTTCTCATCAACAACGGCTCTCATCTTGGTAGCATGCATACCCAATATAGCACTCTGTGGTTGATTAATAATAGGCGTACCCATTAATGAACCAAACGTACCACCGTTCGAAATGGTGAATGTTCCACCTGCCATATCATCCAATGCCAACGTCCCATCCTTAGCTTTCTGTCCAAATAATGCAATGGTACGTTCAACATCAGCAAATGTCATAAATTCAGTATTCCTCAATACAGGAACTACCAATCCATTAGGACTCGCCACCGCAACTGAAATATCGGAATAA